>JADMIO011398609.1_pt1 | contig 58876 bp, 51 predicted proteins | sample 8958161 | NCBI WGS metagenome assembly JADMIO01 (sample SAMN16585339, study PRJNA669376) | soil metagenome | isolation source: Crop rotation soil | place: USA: Cullars Rotation, Alabama | collected 2011 | reverse complement strand
GCGACAACTTGTCCACGTGGAATTCTAAGCTTAGGATCCCAATGTGCTGGAAAGGTCCCTCGCGGAAGAGGGCGGTGAGCTGATGCGTCAGCCGCCACCCCACCGTTACACGGGAGACGCCACCGTTGGCGTAGATGACGATACTCGTACCGACGCGCCGCACAAACGGAGCATCCCGGTGCGACTCGCGCATCCGGGACGTCACGACAGTCGCCTCGTACCCGGGCCGGCGATTCAGCTCGAGCGCGACGTTGTGAACGTGCTCCGGCACGCCCCCGAGCTGCGGATAGTAGTCCTCGGCGACGAGCGCGACCCGAATCATGGATTGGTCTCGACCATGGTGGCCTGCGCGTCGGCTCGTTGGACGGCGAGAAGCACCGCTTCCGGGCGCTCTTCGAAGCTGAAGTGCCCGGCTCCCGGTATGGAGTCAACAGCAAAGTGCCGTAGGGTGCGTTGCATCAGCACGACTTCTTCGGGAGACACGTCGCCTTCGTGCGATGCCATTCCCCTCACGAGCCGGACGGGACAGCGAATAGCGGTCAGGTGCGGCGCGATCGCCTCCGGCTCCCGCGCCGCGGCAATGGCGATGAAGGATTTCAGCGTGCCGTCCAGATCGCGTGCCGCTGCCGCCGTGTATCCCGTGATGACGTCGTCGGTCACCCAGCTCGCATCGCCGGAAGAGGCAATGAGGGTGGAGCGAATCTTTCGCCGGATCAGCCGGACCCCGCCCAGCCACTTGATCCACGCGGCGTACCGCATCGCGCTGCGAAACGCCGGAGTTGCAGCCGTCTCGGCGGGACCCCCCTCGAGCGTCACCAGGGCGCGGACCAGATCAGGTCGGTGAACCGCGAGAAAAAATCCCTCCGACCCGCCGACGGAATGGCCCACGACGATCGTCTGGCGCAGGTCGAGCGAGTCGAGCACCGCCGCGACACGGTTAGCCTGCGCGCCCATCGAATAATCGGCCCGGGCAGCGTGCGTGGATGCGCCGATCCCCAACGGCTCGATGATAATCGCCTGGTATCCGGTGGACGTGAGTAGCGGTACGAGCTTCCGGAAGGCGAACGCTGAGCCGAGCAGGCCCGGAACGAGGACGACCGGCTCACCCGAGGCGGGGCCGGTGATTTCGACGTGCAATGTCTCCGCGCGCGCCACCGGCACTTGCAGGGATCGGGCGGAATCGGCCATCAGGATCATGGCGAGCAGCCACATAGGCCTCGGAAGATAGCGTGCTTACCTTTGGCCGATGAATTCGTTCCTCGCGTTCGCGCTCATCGCGCTGACGTTGCGTCCCCCGGCGGCCGTTCCGAAACGGTTCGACGCCGATGTCATGCGAGCGCTGCGAGTCTTTCAGGTTCCCGGCGCGGCGATCGCCATTGTCAAAGATGGACAGGTCGTGCTCTTGAAGGGGTACGGCGTGCGCCGTCTCGGTGAGAGTACGCCCGTCACTCCGCACACGCTGTTTCAGATCGCTTCGATGACGAAGGCGTTCACCGCGGCGGGCCTCGCCATCCTCGTCGATTCGGGCGTCATCGCATGGGACGACCGTGTCACCAAGCATCTGCCCTGGTTCGAGCTCGCGGATCCCTGGGTCACGCGCGAGCTCACTATTCGCGATCTCCTGACGCACCGCAGTGGCCTGGGTCTCGGCGCTGGTGACTTGTTGTGGTTGCATTCCGATTACAATCGCGGCGAAATCATCCGCCGCCTCCGTGCCGCACGGCCCGTCTCCAGTTTCCGCAGTGCGTACGCGTATGACAACGTGCTGTACGTGGCGGCGGGGGAAATCATCCCGGCCGCAACAGGCGACACGTGGGAAGGGTTTATTGCCGAGCACCTTCTCGCCCCGCTTGGGATGTCGGAAACGCGTGTCGGAGTAAAGGATCTGCGGTCCGGCGATCCGTTCGCCACTCCGCACAACGTGATCGGTGGACGACTGCAGGTCGTACCGCTCGACACCGTCGACAACATCGCTCCCGCGGGGGGACTGATATCCAGCGTATCGGATCTCGCCAGGTGGGTGACGGTCCAGCTCGACTCCGGGCGCGCGCGGTCCAAACGTCTCTGGAGCGCGTCGGCCACGCGCGAGATGTGGTCACCGCAGACGATCATGCCAATTCGCGAATCCGGCGCATCGCTCGGCCCACTGACTCCGAACTTCAGTGCCTACGGGCTGGGCTGGCGCCTGCGCGACTATCGTGGCCACAAGATTGTGTGGCACACGGGCGGCCTCGCGGGGATGACATCCCGCACCACACTCGTTCCCGATCAGCGTCTGGGGATCGTCATCCTCACCAATGGGGAGAGCGACCTTCCCGATGCGCTCACGTGGGAGCTGGTCGATACGTTCCTCGGCCTGCCGGCGCGCGACTGGATCGCGGCATTCCAGGCCGATGCGGAACGGGATCGCGCGCGCTCCTCGGCGGCACTCGCCGCTGCCGCGCGCGGCCGCGATTCGACATCGCGTCCGTCACTTCCGCTCACGCGCTATGCCGGCCGGTACACCGATGCCCTGTACGGTGATGCCACGATCACCCTGGAAAAGGGGACGCTGGTGCTGCGTTTCAGTCGCTCACCCGCGTTCGTGGGGGACCTCGAACACTGGCAATACGACACATTTCGGACCGATTGGCGGACTCCCAATCTGGCGTCCGCGTTTGTCACGTTCCGCTTGAATCCGAATGGCTCCATTGCCGAGTTCGTGATGGACGCCGTTTCGCCGCTCGCCGATTTCAGCTACGACTATCAGGATCTGCGCTTCGTTCCAGCTAAATGAAAGCGATCCGGGTTCACGCGCCGGGTGGTCCCGAAGTGCTGCGCCCTAAAGAAGTCGCGAAGCCGGTCCCAACCCCCACGCAGGCTTTGCTTCAAGTCGAAGCAGCGGGCGTCAACTTCATCGACGTGTATCAGCGTTCCGGCCAGTACCATGTGGAGCGGCCGTTCACTCTTGGCCAGGAAGCGGCTGGTACCGTCGTAGCAGTCGGCGCGAATGTGACGCAGGTCAAAATCGGCCAGCGCGTGGCGTATTGCGGGTTCATGGGTGCGTATGCCGAGTTCGCGGCAGTCCCCGCGGATCGTCTCGTCTCGCTGCCGGGCGAAGTGACCAGCCGCCAGGCGGCGGCGCTGATGCTGCAGGGCATGACCGCGCATTACCTCACGACCTCGACCTATCGACTGCAACCCGGCGACATCTGTCTGGTGCACGCTGCCGCCGGCGGCGTGGGATTGTTGTTGTGCCAAATCGCCAAGAAACGCGGGGCCCGGATAGTCGCCACCACGTCCACGCCGGCCAAGGCAACGTTGGCGCGCGGCGCCGGCGCGGACGAAGTAATTCTCTACACCGAACAGGATTTCGAAATCGAGGTGAAACGGCTTACCGGTGGTGCGGGAGTTCAGGTCGTCTACGATTCGGTGGGGAAGACCACCTTTCTCAAGGGGCTGAACTGTCTCGCGCCGCAAGGCATGATGGTGCTATTTGGTCAATCGAGCGGGGCGGTCGACCCATTCGATCCACAGCTGTTGGCTCGTGGCGGCTCGCTGTTCCTCACGCGACCCGTACTGGCTCACTACACTCGCACCTCGACCGAGTACACGGCGCGCGCACAGGAGCTCTTCCGCTGGGTGGCGGCGGCCGAGCTGAACATTCGAATCGAGCGGGAGTTTCCCCTCGGCGCGGCCGCTGAAGCACACCGCCTCCTCGAGTCCCGGGGGACAAGCGGCAAGCTGCTGCTCATTCCGTAGCCTGACTTACTGCGCCCGCGTGCGCAGCAGTCCGCTCAACCAGCCAGGCTCGAGCTTGCGCTCGTCCTCACTCACACGCAGCCATCCTGCGAGCACGCCTTTGCGGGTGAGATACCCGGCCAGCCGATGAGGATTGTCTCGCGCAACGACCGGCAGCCCACCGATATCGCGATCGAGCATTTTCATAACCGCCTGCTCGAGCAACTCGTCGGGATGGGTGACGACGACGGCCTGTGTACCGGCTTCGAGGGCCGTGCATGTCTCGAAGTCCTCGCGCTCCATGGCCCGCACCAGATCGCCCCGTGTGATGACCGCGGCGAGCCGGCCTGTCTCGTCTACCACGGGCCAGCTGTGATGCTTCACGAGCACGGGGTCGTCGCTGACAAGGCGTGAAAACAGACCATCGAGTTTCAAGCTGGCTGGAATGGACGCGACCGACTCCATCACGTCGGCGACACGCGCCTGGTGCAGTGGACTGATCGCGTACTCGCGCGTGACATGATGACCGCGCCGCGCGACCTTTTCGGTGAGGATCGACCGCTTCATCAGCAGGACGGTGACGAGGTCGGCTGCGACGCACGCCACCAGCAGCGCCGGCAGGATGTTGACGTCATGCGTCAACTCCACCATGAACGCGATGGCGGTGAACGGTGTGCGCATCGCCCCGCCCATGAGCGCTCCCATTCCAACCGTTGCCCACAGGCCGGCATCGCCCAGGTGGAGGGGACCTGCCGCCAGAGCGCCGAGTGCTCCGCCCATGATGAGCAGCGGCGCCAGCACGCCGCCTGATGTGCCGGAGCCGAGCGCAACGGACCAGATGATCGCCTTGATTGCAAACAGGCTGAGGACCGCCATTCCGACGAGATGTCCGCGCAGCAGATCGTCGATCGTGTCGTAGCCGACGCCGAGCGCCCGCGGCACGATGAGTCCCCCGAGGCCCACGACCAATCCTCCCAACAGCGGCCACCACATCCAGTGAATCGGGAGCTTCAGGAACACGTCTTCCGAGGCGTATACGAGCATTGTGAGCAGCGCTGACGCGAATCCAGCGAGGAGACCGATGAAGAGCGCCGTGACGAGTGCGTGCCACGGCAGCAGTTGATGCAAGGGCACGGGGAACAGCGGCGGCGCGCCCAGGAGCGGGACACGCAGTGCGCCGGCGACCGCGGCGGCGATCGCAACGGGAATGAAACTCCGCGGCTTCCACTCGAACAGCAGCAATTCCACCGCGAGGAACACGGCCGCGAGCGGCGTCCCGAAAATCGCGGCCATTCCCGCGGCCGCGCCCGCTACCAGGAGTGTCTTGCGCTCAACGGCGGAGAGGTGGAACGCCTGTGCGAACAGCGAGCCGCAGGCACCGCCCGTCACGATGATCGGTCCCTCGGCACCGAAGGGGCCGCCGGTTCCGATCGAAATCGCCGACGAAAGCGGCTTCAGCACGGCAACCTTCGCGCTCATGCGGCTGCGGCCGATGAGGATTGCTTCGAGCGCTTCCGGTATTCCGTGTCCGCGGATTCGCTCCGAGCCATAGCGCGCCATAAGACCGATGATCAGCCCGCCGACGATCGGGATCGGCACGGCCCACAGGCCCAGCTGATTGTCCGCGGGGGACCGGAGCGCAAACGAGAAGCGATGGTAGTAGGCGAGCTCGGTGAACAAACCGATGAGGCGGACAAGGCCGAGCGCGACGAACGCGCTGACGATTCCGATTGCTGCTGCCATCGCAATGAGCAGCAGGACACGCGGTCGTACGGTGAAATCGGCGAGCTGGCGATCGAGGGGAAGGGATGTGCTCATCCTGAATTTTACATTGCACCCTCCCGCTCGAGCAGCGCGCGCTTGCGTTCCAATCCCCAACGATATCCGCTCATCTCTCCACTTTCCCGAACCACGCGATGGCACGGCACAAGCAAGGCGACCGGATTGGTGGCGCAGGCCCGCGCTACCGCACGCGCCGCGGTCGGCTTTCCGATCGCCCGGGCCACAGCCGTGTACGATTTCGTGCTTCCCGCAGGAATCTTTCGCAACGCATTCCACACCAGCCGCTGAAATGCGGTCGCACGCACGTCCAGGGGAATAGAGAGGGCACAGGAAGCGCCTGTCTCGATTGATGCAATCAGAGCGGCGACAACCTTGTGCAGCGGACCTGCTGCTGTTTCCCGCGCAATCGCAGCGGCGGGGAACTCGGCGCGAAGCTCTCGCTCCAGCCACGCGTCCGTATCACTCATGGCGATGCGGCAGATCCCATGTTCAGTTGCGGCCACGAGCACGCGGCCGACCGGGCTCGTTCCCGTCGCGTACCGAATGTGCGCGCCTTTGCCGCCACGGCTGTACGTCGCCGGCGTCATTCCAAGCCGCGCGTGCACATCCTCGTAGACGCGGCTCGGTGAGCTGTAGCCGGCCTCATAAACGGCTGGGCTCACGGTGTTCGTCACCTTGAGATGGGCCTTGAAGCGCGCGAGGCGCCGCTGATCCCGATACTGCCGCGGGGTCAGTCCGAGCACGTCGCGAAACGCGCGCGCGATGCGGGAGGGCGTCGCGCCGCAGGCCGCAGCCAGCGCCCGCACGTTGCCCGCCCCATTGGAATCAGCGTCGATGAGACGGCACACCTGCCGGACGAGCTCCGCCTGCTGCGACTCGTCGCGGCCGCTCTTGGCCCCACAGCGCCGACACACTCGAAATCCCGCCCGCTCGGCCTGCTTCGCGGTCGGGAAGAAGCTCACGTGGTCGCGTTTAGGCCGCCGACTCGGACAGGACGGGCGACAGTAAATCCCGGTTGAGCGCACTGCATAGACGAATGTCCCGTCATAGCGCGCGTCGCGCGCGAGGACAAGCTGCCACCGGCGGTTGTCGGAAAGCGTGGGGAACAGGGCAGCGGAACTCATGGGAGGAAAATACGCAACCGGGCCAGCCGGAGACTATCCGAATTTTCGTCGCCAAACTGCGGTGTCGGGAAAGCAACGGCGGTGTGAGGAAGTCAAAAGCAACCCGCATTCGCTTCCCCACACCGCATTTGCCTTCCCGACACCGCCTGTCGCTTACTGCCAGGGTTCGTCCGCCGAGGGGCCGTAAATCGAAGGCACCTTCCCATCGGCCATTCGGAGATACACGGTCATCTGCCCACGATGATGAATGCTGTCCATCAGCATGAACCAGAGTAGATCCATCTTCCGGATATCGCCCATCTGCTTCGGACCCGTCATGAACTTGACCGGCTTGTTGAGATCGGAGTCAGCCGTCTGTTTGAGGCGGTCGACGAACTTTGCGTGGGCTGTTTCATAGGTGGAAATCACTTCCGGGAGCGTCGCGGGCGCAGCGCCGAGCTGACGGAACTCGAGTGCGCCTTTTTCCAGCGCCATGTCACAGGCTTTTTCTTCCATGACAAAGTTCCACGCCAGCTCACGCGCGCTCTTGCACATCGCGTGTGGCTTGAGCTCCGCTTTCCCCGCCGGAAATGCTTTCAGCACCTTGAGCGTTGTTGGAAACTCACGCTGCATCGTGTTCAGGAACTGCTCCTTCTCCGTCATACTCAGTACCTCCATGCGTGTGGGCTATAGGGCCAGCGGAAGTTTGTCGAGGACCTTGTTCCAGCCGTCCTGATGCTTGTCGCGCTCGGTTTCGTTGGGGAAGCGCTCGTGAGTGAGAATGAGCTCCGTGGCGGCGCCCCGGTCCAGAAAGTCCACGGTCACCAGGGTCTCACCCAGGTCGCCGCCTTCCCAGGACCACGTAAACACGAGCTTCTTCGGTGGATCGATCTCGCGGTACTCTCCGACGGCGCTGTGTCGCGATCCGTCGGGTGCCTGCATCACGATGCGGTATTTGCCGCCGACGCGGAGATCAACCTCAACCACGGGTGTGGTGAGTGGGGCAGGAGCGTGCCAACGCTTCAGCTCCTCCGCCGACGTCCAGGCCCGGAAGACCCGGTCCCGCGGCGCCTGGAAGGTGCGCCGGATTTGGAGCCGAGCGGTGCGTTGGTGTTGTTGGGTGGCCATGAGATCTCCTTCTGTGGGTCGGTGGCTTCGAGGTAGGCGGCCAGCGCGTCGAACTGTTGTTCCCAGAATCGGCGATAGGTCTCGATCCAGCTGGCAGCCGCGCGCATGGGGGCGGCGCGAAGCCGGCAGCGGCGTACGCGTCCGTCTTTCGTGTGCGTCAGCAATCCCGCTCCGTCCAGAACCCGGAGGTGTTTGTAGACCCCGGGGAGGGACATGCGAAATGGTCCCGCCAGCTCGGACACCGATGCATCGCGTCGCGCCAGCTGAGCGAGGATGGCGCGGCGCGTCGGATCCGCCAGAGCGGCGAACACGCGGTCGAGCCGGGCGTGAGAACGGTTAACCATATGGTTAAGTGTTGCCTGGCTGGCCCCTGCTGTCAAGTCGCTATTTTTATGCATGCTGTACACGGTGGGACACTCCACTCGAACCCTGGAGCAGTTCTTTGAGCTGCTGACGGCCCACACCATCGCGGCGCTGGTCGACGTGCGTCGCTATCCCGCCTCGCGTCGCTACCCGCATTTCTCCCGGGATGCATTGGCGGCGAGTCTTGCAACGATCGGTGTGGACTATCGACATGACCCCGACCTCGGGGGGCGGCGCGAGCCGCGCGCGGATTCGAAGAATACCGTGTGGCGAAACGCACAATTCCGCGGGTACGCGGACTACATGGAGACGCCAGCGTTCGGCGCGGCCCTGAGCCGTCTGATCGAGCAGGGCAGCGCGCAGCGGACCACTGTTATGTGCGCGGAGGCGGTGCCGTGGCGCTGTCATCGCCAGCTGCTCGCTGATGCCCTGTTGGCGCGGGGCATCGAGGTCCGGCACATCCTCGGCACGGGTCGCGCGGAGCCCCACACCCTCACGCCACACGCGCAGATGCTTCCGGGCGGGGGTCTCGCGTACGCGAGCTAAGCCTCACCGCGGGACAGGAAGTATCTTGTACGGCCCCGAAACAGGAGCCCGCGGGTCTGGATACCTGGCTGCGTCAGCAGAACCGAGTCACGGTGTTCGCGGCGGGTATCGCGCTGGTCGCGTGGTGCGGTTACCTCGATCATCTCAGCACGCGCGACATCGGCCCCCTCATTTATCTGGCCCCTGTGGTCCTGGTGGCCTGGTACGCCGGAGCGTGGTACGGCGACGCGATTGCGCTCATCAGCGGAGTCGCCTGGCTCGCGTCACGGGGTCACCTTCCCGCCTTGTCCGGTGGGGGGCCGTTCCCGCCGATTGTCGGGGATGCGGGCATTCGCGTCGTGGCGCTGCTACTCGGATCGCACGCGGCGGCGGGGTGGCGCCGCGCGCGACAACGCGAGCAGCACCTCTCGCGCACGGATTCGCTTACCGGAGTGGCCAACCTTCGCACTTTTTACGAGCTGGCGCACGTCGAAATCGCGCGCGCGCGACGCTACACCCATCCCTTCACGGCGATCTATGTGGACTTGGACGGCTTCAAGTCGATCAACGATCGCTTCGGGCACACGGTGGGTGACCAGGTGCTGCGCGCCATCGGTCGCGGAATCTCCGACTCCCTGCGGACCACCGATACGGTGGCTCGTGCGGGAGGGGATGAATTCCTGATCCTGTTGCCCGAGACGAGTGCCGCGCCGGCCCGATTAGTGGTCCGCAAACTGCAGGAAGTACTCGAACGAGCCCCGCTGCCCAATGGGGTGCTCAACGCTCACATCGGGGTGGCTACCTACTTTACGCCACCGGCGAGTGTGGATGCCATGATTCAGACAGCCGACGCCCTCATGTATCAGGCCAAGGCGACGGGCCAGGGCGCGGTAGAGCACCGCACGTTTAATTGACGTATGGGGGCGGACCGCGTTCGGATTTCGAGTGGCACGCCATGGGAGCCCATCGTTGGCTACTCCCGCGCGGTGCGGGTGGGTGCGGTGATCCATGTCGCGGGAACGACGGCGACCGGGACGGATGGGCAGATCGTCGGTCCCGGCGACCCTTACGCGCAGACCGTCCAGACCATCCGCAACATCGAACGCGCGCTCGTGAAAGCGGGCGCGACGCTTGCGGACGTGGTGCGGACTCGCATCTACGTGCGGCGCATTACGGACTGGCAGGATGTCGGCCGAGCGCACGGGGAATTCTTTCGCGAGATCCGCCCGGCCACGAGTATGGTGGAGGTCTCGGGACTGGTGGACCCCGCCATGCTCGTCGAGATCGAAGCCGAGGCCATCGTTTCGTGAAGACCGCGACCGTCGCCTGCCCGTTCTGCTCGACGCTCAATCGGGTTGACCTCACCCGGGTCGCGGACCGGCCCAAGTGCGGCCAGTGCGGACGTCCGTTGTTGCTCGATCGTCCGCTGGCCGTGTCGGACGACAACTTCGAGAAGGTGATCGGGGACTCCAAAGTCCCCGTACTGGTGGATTTCTACGCCGACTGGTGCGGTCCCTGCAAGATCATGGCGCCGATCCTGGACGAGATCGCGCAGACCCGTCAAGGCGATCTGCTGGTCCTGAAGCTCGATACCGACCGCAATCAACGCACGTCGCAGCGCTTCGGCATCCGGGGGATTCCGACGCTGATCCTGTTCTCGAAGGGCGAGGAGGTATCCCGCCAGACGGGCGCCGTCCCGAAGCCAGAGATCGAAGCCCTGCTCGCGCGCGCCCGCTGAGCCTGTTGAGCCGTTCGACCTGCCGTTAGTTTCCCCACCCGCCGCATTTAGGAGAATCAATGAAGGTTGGGGTCCCGAAAGAGACCGCCGTCAACGAACGTCGTGTCGCGTTGACGCCGGACGTTACCGCGCGCCTCGTGAAGGCCGGCGTGCCCGTGCAAATCGAGCCGGGAGCAGGTACAGCCGCGTCGTTCGCCGACGAGGCGTACCGCGCGGCGGGCGCGACCCTCGGCACCGGTGCCACCGATGTCGTCCTGAAGGTGCAACCGCCCGCGGCCGAGGAAGTCGCCAGGTATGCAGAGGGAACTGTTGTGGTGGCATTATTCCAGCCCAGTGCCGTGCGTGAGGTGGTAACGCAGCTTGCGGCGCGGAAAGTCACCACATTCAGTCTTGCCCTGCTCCCCCGGATCACACGCGCGCAGGCGATGGATGTGCTCTCGTCGCAGGCGACGGTCGCCGGTTACAAGGCCGTACTCATGGCGGCCGCGGCAACCGGACGCTTCTTCCCCATGCTTGTGACCGCCGCGGGGACGCTCCCGCCCGCCAGGGTGCTCGTGCTCGGCGCGGGGGTGGCGGGCCTGCAGGCGATTGCCACTGCGCGGCGCCTGGGCGCCGTCGTCTCCGCGTTCGACGTCCGTCCCGCAGTCAAGGAACAGGTGGAAAGCCTCGGCGCAAAGTTCGTTGCCATGGAGATCACGGAGCAGGCGGAAACGAAGGGCGGATACGCCAAGGAGCTGTCCGAAGACACGCATCGCCGCGAGCTGGCTTTCATCGCCCAGCAAGTGAAGGAGGCGGACATCGTGATCACCACGGCAGCAATCCCCGGGAAAAAAGCGCCGGTGCTGATCTCCGCGGATGCCGTGCGCGGCATGAAGCCTGGTTCGGTAATCGTCGACCTCGCCGTCGAGACCGGGGGCAACTGCGAGCTGGCGCAGCCCGGTCGTGACGTACTGGAAAACGGCGTGGCGATTCTCGGGCCCTTGAATCTCGCGAGCACCCTGCCGTTTCACGCGAGCCAGATGTACGCGCGCAACATTTCGACGTTCCTGCTCCATTTGGTCAAGGATGGTGCGCTCGCGCTCGACTTCAATGATGAGATCATTCGCGATACCTGTGTGACGCACGGAGGAGAGGTACGGAAGACATGACAACGATCCTGGCGCTGCAGCAGGCGGCGGCTCCGGAACACGCCAGCGTCGATTACTGGTCGATGCTCTTCGTGTTCGTCCTCTCGACGTTCATCGGGTTGGGAGTAATCCGCCGGGTGTCGCGGCTGCTGTACACACCCTTGATGTCGCTGACCAACGCCATCTCGGCCATTGCCGTCGTGGGCTCCATCGTGGTCACGGGCGCGGACTACCCAATCATTATTCGCGTGCTCGGGGCCATCGCGCTTTTTGCGTCGATGACCAACATCGTCAGCGGCTTCATGATCACGGACCGCATGCTGAAGATGTTCAAGAAGCGATGACCTACGCCATCGCTCAACTCGCGGCCATCGTCGCGACCACGCTATTCATTTTCTCGCTGCACTGGATGAACGACCCCAAGACCGCGCGCCATGCGGTCGTGGCGGGCGTGGCGGGAATGGTGATCGCGGTGGTCGCCACGTGGATCCAGCCGGAAATCGTTCACCACGCCTGGATCCTGTTGGCAATTATCGCGGGGTTCGCAGTGGGCGTTCCGTTGTCGCGTGTCCCCCTCACGGCGGTGCCGCAGCGGACCGCCCTGTCGCATGCCTTCGGCGGGGTCGCGGCGGGCCTCGTGGGAACCGCGAAGTACTATCTGTGGCTGGGTGAGGGTCCGGCGCAGCTGACCGCCTTCCGCATGGCTGCCATCGTGGTGGAGGTGATTCTCGGGTTTCTCACTTTCACGGGCAGTCTCATGGCGGCGGGGAAGCTGCAGGAAGTGAAATGGATTCCGCAGCGTCCCGTCACCTATCCGGGGCAGAACGTCGTGAATATCGGCGTGCTGGTCCTGGCCGTCGCGATCGGGGCCGTCCTGGTGGTGAACCCGACCGCTCCCTGGGCGGGGCGCTTGTTCCCCGTGGTTGCCGGACTCGCGCTGCTCTTCGGCGTCCTGCTGATTATTCCCATCGGCGGGGCGGACATGCCGACCGTCATTTCCATTCTCAACGCCTATGCGGGGCTCGCCGCCGTGGCGATGGGCTTTGTGCTCGACAACAAGCTGCTGGTCACAGCCGGCGCGCTCGACGGCTCGAGCGGCCTGATCCTTTCCATCATCATGTGCCGCGCCATGAATCGCTCGTTTACGAACGTGTTGTTCGGCGCGTTCGGGACCGTCCAGAAGACGGCCGTCGTCGGCGAGCAGAAGGCCTGGAAGCAGGAAACCGTGGAAGGGGCGGCGCAGTTACTGGAACAGGCGCGCCTCGTCGTGATCATCCCAGGGTATGGGATGGCGGTGGCCCAGGCGCAGCACAAGGTCCGCGAGCTGTACGATCAACTCACCAAACGCGGGGTCACGGTCAAATTTGCGATCCATCCGGTTGCGGGGCGGATGCCCGGACACATGAACGTGCTGCTCGCGGAGGCCGACATCCCGTACACGGCGCTCGTCGAAATGGATGAGGTCAATCCGGAGATGCCGCAATGCGACGTGGCGATTGTGCTCGGCGCCAACGACGTCGTGAATCCGGCGGCGCGATACGCCAAGCAGACTCCCATCTATGGCATGCCGATCATCGATGCCGACAAGGCGAAGACGGTGCTCGCCGTCAAACGCAGCAAGAATCCCGGGTTTGCGGGAATCGACAACGAGCTGTACGTGCAGGACAACACCTGGATGCTGTTCGGCGATGCCAAGGCGGTCCTCTCCGATCTCGTGAAGCAGTTCGGGACTGGGGGCTTGGGCCACTAACTCACCATGCCGCCGCTTTCGGGTAACACCTTCGCGGCAACACTCGCGCTCGTCGGCGTCGTCGTCGTCGTCGCGGCGCTGCTCTCGGGCCTGGTCGACCGAACGCGCTTCCCGCAGGTGGTGCTGTTCCTCCTCCTCGGTCTCGTTTTGGGTCCGTTCAGCCTCAATCTGGTGGACGTCCGGCTCGACTCGCCGCTGCTGCAAACCATCGCCACCCTCAGCCTCCTTCTCGTGCTGTTCACCGACGCCGTGTCGGTGGACATCAAACAACTGCGCGCGCACCGGGGGCTCGCCTTCCGGGTTCTCGGTCCTGGAACCCTGCTTGCCGCCGCGCTCGTGGCGTTGGCCGCGTGGAAGGTGCTCGGATTCAGCATACCGGCGGCGGCCATCATTGGAGCCGCTCTTGCCTCCACCGATCCGGTGATGCTGCGCGGTCTGTTGCGCGGATCTGACGTTCCCGGTCCGGCACGCCAGGCGCTCGCGCTCGAAGGCGGACTGAACGACATCGTGCTGCTGCCGATCGTACTTGTCGCGATGGCGTTCCTGGGCGGCCGTGCCGACGCCTCCCCCGTTCGCATGGCGCTCGACTTGTTCGTGTTGGGCCCGGGCGCGGGCGTCGTGATCGGCTTCCTTGGCGTGGCGGCGCTCGACCAGGTGCGGCGCAAGCTCACCGTGCGCCGCGATTACGAATCGCTGTACGCGATCGGCGTCGCGTTCACGGCCTATGCAGCCGCGGAATCGGTACACGGGAGCGGATTTCTCGCGGCATTCGCCGCGGGATTGACGATCGCGGCGGTCGATGCCGAGCTCTGCGATTGTTTCCTCGATTTCGGCCAGGCGGCGGCGGAAATGCTGCTGTTGTTCACGTTCGTGGCGTTCGGCAGCTCGCTCATCTGGACCGGGCTGGTCGACGTCAACTGGCGGTTGGTGTTGTTCGCGGTGATCGCACTCGGCGCGCGGTCCGTTGTGCTGCTGGTCGCGCTATACCGGTATCCCCTCGACCCGCGTAGTCGCCGCCTGATCGTGTGGTTCGGACCCCGCGGTCTCAGCTCGTTGCTGCTCGTCCTGCTGCCGGTTTTCGCCGGCCTTCCGGGAGCCCAGGATCTTTTTCCGCCGACCGCGTTCGTCGTGCTTCTCTCTGTGGTGATTCATGGCGGATCACTGATGCTCCTGGGGAAGGGGGAACGGGGAAGGGGGAAGGGGAAAGTCGAAGCACGCCCCATGCCCGTACTGGAGCCGGTACCGGAGAAGGCAAAGACCGATGGATCAAATGCCACGGTTGCGAGCAGCGAGCGAATCACGCTCGACGAGCTGCGGCGGTTGCTCGCAGCCGGCGAGCGGGTATGGCTGCTGGATGTTCGGACCGAGCGTGCGTACGCGGAAAGCGACAAAACGGCGCAAGGGGCGATTCGGATGCCGCCTGAGGAAAATGTGGCAACCCGCGCGGCGGAGCGGGCGCTGCCGCGCCACGACTGGCTCGTCGCGTACTGTGCCTGAACGAACGAAGCGACAAGCACCCGGGTGGTGCGAGATCTTCAGGCGGCTGGATGGCCGAAAGCCAGAGCGCTGGTGGGCGGTTGGACGGTGTGGCTGGCGGCGGAGATGCCGGTAGAAGACAAGTAGCCGTTATGCGACGGTACGACGCTACGTTGTACGTAACGGCCGAGACACTTACAACGCAGCGACGTACAACATTTCAATTGAGGAGCGAATCATGACCACGAGCCGTGCCAGTGCCGTGTGGGAAGGGAAGCTCAAGGACGGAAAAGGGAGCTTCAAGGCCGGCAGCGGTGCCTTTAACGGCAGCTATTCGTTCCGGACCCGCTTCGAAGGGACCGCCGGCACGAATCCGGAAGAGCTCATTGCGGCCGCGGAAGCGTCGTGTCTCAGCATGGCGCTCGCCGCGGGGCTCGAGCAGGGTGGAACACCTGCGACGCGGATTGAGACGACGGCGCTGTGCACCATCGACAAGGCGGGTAGCGGCTTCAAGATCACCAGCATGGACTTGAAGGTGCGCGCCAAGGTACCGGGCATCGATCCGGCGCAATTCCAAAAAGCGGCGGAAGCCGCGAAGGATGGGTGTCCGGTATCAACGGCGCTCAAGGGCAATGTGCCGCTGAAGCTGGACGCGAAGCTCGAGTGAAGAAGCGCGATCTCGTCGGGATTGTTTTGGCCGTAGTCGTTGCAGCGACATGTGTAAGGCTCGGATTCTGGCAATTGTCCCGGCTGCACCAGCGGCGCGCGCGAAACGCGATCGCGTTTCGGGTTCGCAGCCTTCCCCCACTCGATCTCACCAAAGCGGTCGGCGCCGAGCCGCTCGTCGACCGTCGTGTCCACCTCCGGGGCACGTACGATTACTCGCAGGAGCGCTTCTGGCGCCCGCGTACCATGGACGACATGCCGGGGGTGGATCTCGTTACGCCGGTGCGGCTGCCGGACGGCACGGCGGTATTCGTGGATCGCGGATTTGTGCCATCGCCCGACGCGTATCACGTCGATCAGCAGGCCCTGCGCGAGCCGGAACAGGCGGACGTGGTGGGGTTGGCGGTCCGCGCGCCCCGCGGGCATGGCGACGTCGATCCACATTCCCTCGCGGACTCGCTGCCGTACCGCGTGCTGCCATTCATCGTGCAGGCGCTTCCGGAAGAAGGGAATGCGGCCGCGCGCCTGGCGCCGCGCCGGCTCCCTGCTCCCGAATTGAGCGACGGGCCGCATCTCTCCTACGCGATTCAGTGGTTTTGCTTCGCGACGATCGTCGTGGTGGGCACAACGGCGCTCATCCGAAAGGAGTACGCGGAGCGCGCTACCGCAAACGCGTCCCGTTAGTTAGCTTAGGAGCGCAAGCAAGAACCGCGAGCTGGCATCCCTTCCGGACAGTCCCGCTCAGGTGCGGGCCTCGCAAGTGTAGGCTCAATCCCTAGGTTCGAAAACACATACGACGTCAAGCAGAGACGTCGAGAAAAGATGTCGAGAACAAGCGTACGCTTTTTCTTGACGCGTTCTCTTGACGCATCCTTTTGACGTTGTTCAAAGGAAAATCATGCCATTTAGTTCTTTAGGCCTTGCGCCCGAACTCGTGCGCGCCGTGGCCGACGAAGGCTACCTACAGCCGACTCCCATCCAACGGGAAGCGATTCCGTTGGCGCTGGCGGGCCGCGACCTTATCGGCTCGGCGCAAACCGGGACCGGAAAGACCGCTGCCTTCCTGCTGCCCATTCTGCAGCGGCTCGCGGACGGTCCGCGGGGGGTGTTGCGCGCCCTGATCCTCGTTCCCACGCGTGAGCTCGCCGAGCAGGTGCTCGAAAGCGCGCGTGTGTACGGCCGCCACGTCTCTGTCACGGCCACCTCGATTTACGGCGGGGTAGGGATGGAGCCGCAGACGCGCGCGCTCGCCGACGGCGTCGACATTGTCGTCGCGACGCCTGGGCGGCTGCTCGATCACATGGGACGGGGCCATCTCGATTTCTCGCGGATCGAGGTGCTGGTGCTCGACGAGGCGGACCGGATGCTCGACATGGGATTCGCGCCGGACGTGCGACGCATCCTCGATGAAGTTCCCGCGGAGCGGCAAACGATGCTGTTCTCCGCGACCATATCGGCGGATGTCGACCGGCTGGCCCAGCGGGCAATGCAGGGGCACGCTTCCGTCGAGATCGGGCGGCGCGCGGCGCCGGCCGAAGGCGTGGAGCACGTGCTTGTCGGCGTCGACAAGATGCAGAAGCGCGACGTCCTCGCGCGCATTCTCGGGGCGAAGCCCGAAGGCCGGACCCTCGTGTTTACGCGCACGAAGTACGGGGCGGACAAACTGGTGACATTCCTGCGGCGCGAGGGGATTCCCGCGCATGCTCTGCACGGCGACAAGGCGCAGAGCCACCGGCGCCGCACGCTCGAGGGATTCCGCCGGGGCGGAGTCGGCGCTGATATCCTGATCGCGACGGACATCGCGGCGCGCGGGATCGACGTCGAAGACATCCGGATGGTGATTAACTACGACGTTCCCACCGATGCCGAGGTGTACGTGCATCGCGTCGGGCGAACGGCCCGCGCGGGTCAGCGCGGGGTGGGGCTGACGCTCATGTCTCCGGATGAATGGCTGCTGATGGCCGACATCGAGAAGCTCGTGGGCCAGACGTTTCCGCGAGAGGTGATTCCCGGATTCGAGCCGTCGGTCAAGCCGATGGAGCCGCGGCGCGTGACCCAGGCCGCGCGACCGGCGCGCTCGGTGCGCGCGCGCGCCGGCCGCATTCGGCGCTAGCTACTTCAGGCTTTTCAGGAAATCCTGCACTGGAATGGCGGGGAGCGTGAGGAGCCGCACGCTTCCCCGGGCGCCGAGCGACGCGGACACCCTGGCAATCGTGGCGTTGTCCGGCGCCTCCACCACGTTCACGAAATCGTACAGGCCGAGAGTCGCGTATTGCGCCGTGACCTTGGCGCCGAGCTTTTCGATTTCCTTGTTGACTTCCTGCAGCCGCCCCGGATTCTCCTTCAAGGTCTTCGCCCCTTCGTCGGTCAGATTCGACAACATGATGTAAGTCGCCATCACTTCCTCCGTTCCATGGGGACGTAGTCGCGCTTCTCGGGACCGACGTAAATCTGCCGGGGTCGTGCGATGCGCTGCTCCTTGTCGAGCAGCATTTCCTGCCACTGCGCCAGCCATCCGGGCGTGCGTCCGATGGCGAACAACACCGGAAACATGTCGACCGGGATCTGCATCGCCTCGTAGATGAGTCCCGAATAAAAGTCGACATTCGGATACAGCTTTCGCGACACGAAGTAGTCGTCCTGCAGCGCGATCTGCTCGAGCTCGACCGCCAGATCGATCAGCGGATTCTTTCCCGTGACCGAGAACACTTCGTCCGCGATGCGTTTGATGATCGTGGCGCGCGGATCGTAGTTCTTGTAAATGCGATGCCCAAAGCCCATGAGCCGCAGCTCGCCGCGCTTCACCCGCTCGATATAGCCGGGAATCCGGTCCTTGGACCCGATCTCGCGCAGCATCTTCAGGACTTCTTCGTTTGCCCCGCCGTGCAGGGGGCCATACAGTGCCGCGGCGGCCGCGGCCATGGCGGTATAGGGATCGGGATGTGAGGAGCCCGCGGTGCGCATGGCGCTGGTCGAGCAGTTCTGCTCGTGGTCGGCGTGCAGGATGAACAGCACGTCGAGCGCCCGCTGCAGCGTAGGATTGACCTCGTACTTCACCTCGGTCGTCTTGAACATCATGTTCAGGAAATTGCCGGCGTAACTCAAATCGTTGTCCGGGTACGCGTACGGCAAGCCGACCGAGTGCCGGTGCGCGAAGGCGGCGAGCGTCGGCATTTTCGCGATCAGGCGCACGATCTGCGTGTGCCGCACCTCGTTGTCGTAGATCTGCTTCGCCTCGGGGTAAAAAGTCGAGAGCGCGGCCACCGTGCTCACGAACACCCCCATCGGGTGCGCATCGTGGTGAAACCCGTCGATGAACTTTTTGATGTTCTCGTGGATGAACGTGTGGTGCGTGATCTCCTTGATCCACACCTCGAGCTGCGGCGCGCTGGGAAGCTCCCCGTACACCAGGAGGTAGGCCGTCTCGAGGAACGTGCTCTGCTCGGCGAGCTGCTCAATCGGATATCCGCGATAGCGGAGCACGCCCTTGTCGCCGTCGATGTAGCTGATCGCGCTGCGGCACGCGGCGGTATTGAGGAAGCCCGGATCGTAGGCGAGCAGTCCCGCGTCGCCGTCGCCCATCTTGATCTTGCGCAGATCGGTGGCGCGTACGAAGCCGTCCTCAACCGGGATCTCGTATTGCTTTCCGGTGCGGTTGTCGGTAACGGTCAGAGAGTTCTTTGTCACGGCGGGAAAGATAGTTATTTTCGCATTGATGACCGCGCCCAAGGTCGTTAGCGCAAAACGGGACAGCCTCTATCCAACCCGCTCCGGTGCCGGAGCCCTCCTGGGCCAGCAGCTCGCCGCCCGCGAGTACACCAGTCCCATCCTGCTGGGCATCACCCCGGAAGGCGTGGAAATCGCCGCAAACGCCGCCAAAGCGATGGGTGCCCAATTCGACGTCCTGGTTGCCTCATTTATCCGGCTGGGGTCGAATGCCGAACCCATCGGCGCGCTCGCCGAGTCCGTCCCATCCGAAATGGACCCCGATTTCCTGCCGGGCGGGAATGTGCTGGAGAAGCTGGAGGCCGCCATCGACGAGTCCCGGGCCCGCGTGAGCCAGGACATCGTGTTGTATCGCACGCAACGGCCGGTCAAGAACCTGAAGGGCCGCACCGCGATCATTGTGGATGGCCACGTGGTGTGGCCATGGAAGGTGTTGGCGGCCGCGAAGGCTACGGATCAGCTGGGCGCGAGCCGGAGCGTGATTGCGGTTCCGGTGGCGACGCAAGCGGCGGCGGACCGCATCCGCGCGCGGAAATACGACCTGGTCTGCCCGAGCATCGTGATGGAGCCGGGCGGCCACCCTTCACCGTATGGCGATATGGCCGGAGAGACGCCCGAGCGGCTGCGCTCGATCATGATCGCGCATCAGGCGGCCTAAGCTCGTTGTACGTCGGTACGTCGCTACGTTGTACGAAAGGCGGCCTCAGTGTCGAGGCCGCCTTGTAGCGACGTACAACGCCGTTAGTCGCCTGCTCTGGGATCTTCTCAGGGCCCTTTCACCGCCACCGGGGCATCACTCGCCACCGGAATGTCACCCACTCCTCCCCAGCAGTAAACAGCACCGGCAACCGTAACCGCGCACGCACCGTCCGACCATGTGCTGATGCTCCGATACCTGAGATCGCCCACAACGGGAACGGGAGTGCGATAAATAGGAGTCTGGCCTCCGATTAAGCCATGGCTGCCGATCCCGAGCTGTCCATATTCGTTAGCGCCCCAGCAGTAAGCTGCACCGTCAATCGTCAGCCCGCATGCGAAGTCATCGCCGGCTTTGACCGTCCCGAAGAGCAGGCCACCGGCCACGGGAGTGGGTCTCACGGTCGTGCAGCAGGGAACATCGCTACCAAGCTCGCCATGCGCATTGAGGCCCCAGCAATATGCCGCGTGGCTTGTCGTAACACCGCACGTGAACCAGCTGTATCCCGAGGCGCTGACTTCGTCGAATTGCAGTCCGCCGCTGACGAGTGTAGGGGCGTACTTCAACGGGCCTCCGGGGCATGAACTTGAGCTGCTGCCGTTCCCGAGCTGTCCGTAGCAGTTACTTCCCCAACAGTACAGTAACCCGTCCATTGTCACTGCGCAGACGTGGTCGCGACCAGAGCTGATAGACGCGAAACTGAGACCTCCAGTTACTGGAACTGGAACAGGGCTACAGAAACCGGTTGAGCTGCCACATTGCTGTGTGTTTCCCGCGCTTCCAGTTCCCAACTGACCGTAGACATTTGTGCCCCAGCAATACGCCGCGCCGCCCACCGTTATACCGCATACATACGAATTCCCAGGTGAGGCGCTGATTGTCTTGAAGACGAGGCCACCCGCCACCGGCTGGGGTGTTGAAGAGCAGAAATCGGGAGGGTTGGTGCTGCAAGCCGTTTGACCGCTGGTTGTGCCGGTGCCTAGCTGCCCCGAACTATTCGAACCCCAGCAATACGCCGCTCCTGCCAACGTCACTCCACACGCCTTGCTGCTGCCCGCGCTCACTTCCGAGAAGGTCAGGCCGCCGGTCACAGCAACAGGTGGCTCGGCGCACAACTGGATTGCAAGGCACAGTTGCGCGCTGGTTCTGCCATTGCCCAGCTCGCCAAAGTAGTTGTCGCCCCAGCAGTACGCCTCGCCGCTAGGTGTGATCGCGCAAACACTGGAACCGGCGCTCACCTTGGAAAGTCCGATCACGTTGAAGCCGCCACTGGTCCTGGATCCGAGCTCGGGCGCGGTGACCTCCAGCGAATAGCTCCCGGGCTTGTCCAAATTCAGATCGACAAAATTCGCAATGCCTCGTATCGGACTGATGGTCAGTGTCCCGGATAGGGAGCCTCCAGTGGCGTTCGTTCCAACCCTAACGGTGACCGGCTGTGAGGCGTTAGAGACGACATTCCCCGAGGGATCCTGCACCTCCACTCGGACAAATTGCCCGCCCTGAACGAAGGACGAATGCGGCTGAACGCTGAAGGCAAGTTGGGTTGCAACGGGTTGTTGATTCGTCGGAATCGGACAGGAAGCGTCAGATGGCGTCAGCGTTGGAGCTGATCCATCAGCGCCCACGCTCCACGTCCAGCGAATCAGCTTGGCCACACCTGAATCCAGCGGGACGGGTTCGAACGCAGCCGTGCTAACGAGCAGGTCGCTCCCAAATCTCGCGAGAAATCGATTCAAGCCTAACGTCCCGCGCGCCAACGAGTCCGCCCAGGGTCCTGTCCCCGAACTCAGGGAACGGTCCGACGATGATCCGAGTGCGAGACCAAGCAGAACGATCTGCCGCTCTGTGGGAGCCTGGCTTGTCGCGTAACATTTTGCGCCCCAACCGCGACTTTGTCTCACTGGCTCCGGATCCAAATGACCGTAGAGCAACGCTTCGGTGTGCGCTGCATCGGCGCCGATTGTCAGTACGTACGTGGCGAACGGATTGGCGCCACGGTTTATCGCGTGGATAAACGTCGGAACGGGCGGCCCCAGTTTGACCACCGCCCGGAACTCCGCAAAAACCGTCGCCCGACCACTGACGTTATCTACCGCCCGCACTTCCACCCGCTGAGTGTCGGGCGAGCTCGGCCCCAGTCTCCACAACTCCTGCGCGATCCCGTCTTTGCTGGTAAGGCTGGCGCCGGCAAATACGCTTCCCCCGCCGCTGGTCACGCGAAAATTCACTAGCTGACCGCCGACAGGTTTGTCCTTGTCGTCGACCACCTTTACGACGAGCGGATTCGGAAGTTGCGAGCCCGGCGGACCGGACTGCAGGTCTCCTTGGACTACTTGAAGCGAGAGGGTCCCGCTGGAATTAGACGTTGGTGAATCGGACAGGCATGCGAGAGAAACTACGGCAAGGCATGATACGCAAACCGCGAGGATCCTCGGCCACATCGACTGTATCCCACCTGCGCGGTGGGCCGCGCGAGAGAAATGAGACTGCGTTACTCCTTTTTTACTCCAGCTCCACCATCCCCTGCTCCAACCAGCGATGCTCGCCCTTCAGCACGTCCTGGGCCACGCGGTAGGCCCGCGTGTCCTGATTCTTCCAGAGGGCGCCGAACTTCTCTTCAATGCGGCCCCGGGCTTGGCGACAGAATAGATCCGCCAGCTCAATCGCGCGTTTTCCGGCGACGTCATCGCGCCGAGCGAGCGCTTTGGCGTGGGAGCAGGTTGCCGCCATGGCGAACAGCTCGGCGCCTACGTCCACGAGCCGGAACAACACCGACTGGCGATACTCGAGCTTCGGACCGAATCGGATCATCGCGTGGAAGACGCCACGGGCCAGGCGCCGCGCGGTGCGGTCCACGTAGCGCACGTGGCTTGCGAGCGCCCCGAACGCCGAATACTTCGGCGGAGTGCTGACGCCGAGCCAGCGGGACGGATACCACCAGCCGTAGAACAGGGCGGCGCTCTTCAATCCATTGAGCCGCTCCTTCATCGTCTTGCCGGGCATCACGACGTCACCCGCGGCCTGCAGATGCTTGTCCACCGCCTCGCGGGCGATGAACAGGTGCATGATCTCGCTCGAGCCTTCGAAAATCAGGTTGATGCGGAAATCCCGCATGATGCGCTCGATCGGGACGGGCTTCTCGCCGCGCGCGCGCAGCGAATCGGCCGTTTCATAGCCTCGGCCGCCGCGGATTTGCACCGTGTCATCGATGATCCGCCAGGCGCCCTCCGAGTTGTACAGCTTGGCAATCGCCGCCTCGAGTCGAATGTCGTAGCCACCTCGGTCGGCCATGGCGCCGCACAGCTCCGCGACCGCTTCCATGGCAAAGGTATTGGCGGCCATCGCGCCGATTTTCTGCGCGATCGCGTCGTGCTTCCCGATCGCCCGGCCCCACTGCACGCGCTCGGTGGACCAGAGGCGCGAGATCTCCAGGCAGCGCTTGCAGGCCGCGACCGATGACATGGGGAGCGTCAGCCGGCCGGTGTTCAACGTCACGAGCGCAAGCTTCAACCCCTTGCCCACATCCCACAGCACGTTGTCCCTCGGCACGCGGACGTTGGTGAAGCGGATCACCCCGTTGTACAGCGCCTTCAGACCCATGAAATGACAGCGATGGGTGACCTCGACTCCCGGCCAGTTTGTTTCGACGATGAACGCGGTGATCTGCCGCTTCTCTTTCCCGTTGACTACCTTCGACGGCGTCCGAGCCATGACCACGAGCAGCTCCGCCTTCGTGCCGTTGGTGCACCACAACTTCTCGCCGTTCAGGATCCAGTACTGACCATCCTCTGACAGTGTGGCGGTCGTCTCGAGCGCCGCCGGGTCTGAACCGACCTCCGGCTCGGTGAGCGCGAACGCCGAAATCGCCCCCTTGGCCAGACGCGGGAGATACTTCTTCTTTTGCTGCTCCGTCCCGAACAGCTTGAGCGGCTGGGGTACCCCGATCGACTGATGCGCGGAGAGCAGTGCGGTGAGCGACCCGTCGATACTCGAGACCAGCTGAATCGCGCGCATGTACGAGAGCTGGGAGAGCCCCAGCCCGCCGTATTCGCGGGGGATCTTGATCCCGAAAGCGCCCAGCCGCCGGAGGCCGTCGATGACCTCGTCGGGGATCTCGCCTTCGCGATCGATCTTGTCGGAATCGACCTTCTCGCGCAGGAACTGCTCGAGCGCATCGAGGAAGGGCCGAGCCCGCAGCTCCTCCGCGGGGTCCTGTTCAGGGAATGGATCTACCAGGTCCATGCGGAGCGAGCCGAGGAACAGCTCGCGCACGAAACTGGGCTGAGACCATTCCTGTTCGCGCGCGGCTTCGGCGACCTCGCGCGCCTCTTCCGCGCTGATCTTGCGTTCAGGCGCAGTAGCGGTCGTGGTCATACGTTCCTTCTTTCAAGCTGGCTGGGGGATACTTCCGAGAGCAAGCGTGGCTTTAGCAAGAGAGATGCCAAAGTACCGCCCACTATCCCCCCGATGTGGGCGAAATTGTCGACGTAGGGAGTGAGGAATCCCGTGAAGATTTGATACACCGCCCACGACCCGAGCACGATGCCGATCCGCTTGTCGCGTACGTAGAAGCGGTCTTGATAGCGGTACAACGCGAAGATGAGCGCCGCGACCACACCGAAGATCGCTCCGGACGCCCCCACCGAGGGGCCCTTGCTGAACATCATGCTCACGAGGGAGCCGCCGAGGCCGCTGGCAACGTAAATCGCCGCCGTTCCTCCAATCCCGAATGCGTGCTCGCACCCCATCCCAACGATGTAGAGGACAACACAGTTTCCCAGGAGGTGCTCCACGCTGCCATGCAGGAACGTGGCCGTACACAGACGCCACCAATCACCAGCGAGGACTGCCTCCCGGGTCAGGGCGCCGGCTTCAACGACCTTGGCCGTGCTCGTTAGGGCACCAGTGGCCATTTCCCAGCAGAAGACGGCAACATTGGTCGCGATGAGCAACAGGATGAGCGGGGGGGCGCGCCGCATCCCCCGCTCGAAATCCACCCGAGTGAGGACGCCGGGATGCCCCCCGGCGGCCAGCATATCTGACGTGATAAGGAGGGGTTCTTCCCGTTCGGGGGTCAGCGACGCTCCCCCGTGTCGAGCATGACGCCGAGCGCCACTGCAACACGCCGATCGAAGGAACGCCCCATATCTGCTCGCAGGTCGAGGACGTAGCGATCCAGGATCGTGAGCTTGCGGTTGAACTCACCTACGACCTCATCGCTTTCCCCCCGCATGATGACAAAGTTCGTCCGCAGCAACCCCAACAGCGGACCGAGGAACCGCCGCAGCAGCGCGAGGATGATGGAATCTTCCTTTGCGACGTACAGCGTGCGTCCACCGGGTGCCTTCACGTACCAGCGCTTCCGGAAAACATTGTAGAGGTAGTTCTTCCAGAGCAGTGCCAGCGTGCGGCCCGCCCCGTCGCGCACCGTGTAGGTAACCGTGATCGGCTGCCATTTCCGGTCTTGCAGGATTTCGAGCAGCTTCTGGCGCTTGGTCTCGTCGGTGTAGAACGTGACGTGGCGCTTGGCCGAGAGGGCGATGCCGACAACCATGAGCACTGCGATGAACCCGAACACCGCAAGGAAGGCGAATATCCCTCCCACCGTGGTCTTGGGGAACATCGCCGCCGCTCCGCCCAGCACCATCGCCGTAACGGTGGCGGCGGCGATCGCGGCCAGCAGCGCGCCGACGTTGCGCAGCAGGTGGGCGGGGCGCTCGACAAACACGAGCTTGTTCCCCTGCTCGTCGGCGACATCGTATTTTTCGTTGATCTTGAGGAGCTGCTGGCGCAGCAGAAAGACATCGCGGTCAAACACGCCAACGGCCTGTGGTGGGACCGCCTGAGGAGCCCTGCCCGGCACGCGGTTTTCGCGGCCGCACTGGGGGCATTTGACGAGCCGCCCAGCGAATTCATCCCTCAATTCATAAGACGTCCCGCACTGACAGCTCACGCGCACGGCCACGACGGCCTCCCGTGATAGCGGACGGCCCAATATATCTTTCGCCCCCGTGCGGCGCGCCCTGCGACTCTGTCTGACGTTGACCTGCGGTGCCGCCGGCACCGCGGCGGGGCAGCTCGCGCCTCCTGGAACGGGCGGCGTAGGCGCGCTGCTGCACGATCTTACGGCACTCGGCGCGAACAAGCGCGTGCTGGTGATCGGCGCCCACCCCGATGATGAGGATACAGACCTCCTCACGCTGCTCGCCCGGGGCATGGGGGTTCAGACCGCCTATCTCTCGTTGTCGCGCGGCGAGGGGGGGCAGAACCTCATCGGCCCCGAGCTTGGTCCCGAACTGGGAGTGATTCGCACGGAGGAGCTGCTGGCCGCGCGGCGGCTCGACGGCGCACGCCAGTACTTCACGCGTGCCTACGATTTTGGATTCTCCAAGAGCGCCGCGGAGACATTTCGATTCTGGCCGCGCGACTCGCTGCTCGCGGACGTCATCGCGGCGATCCGCCGATTTCGGCCGCAAATCATCATTTCGATCTTTGGAGGCACGCCAGCCGACGGTCACGGGCATCATCAGGTGGCCGGATTGCTGGCCCGCCAGGTGTTCGACCTCCTCGCCGACTCCAGCTGGGGTCCCGCCAAGCTCTACCGTTCCGCGCGATTTGACAGCGCGGCGGCCACCATGACCCTCGATGCGGGTACGCTCGATCCGGCGACGGGGCGTTCGTATCACCAGATCGCGATGGCCGGCAGAGGGCAGCATCGGTCGCAGGAGCAGGGGCGGCTCGAGAATCCGGGCCCCAGTCCGGTCCGACTGGCGCTCGTCAAAAGCCGGGAAGGGGGAAGCGGGCAGGGGGAAGGGGGTTTGTTCGCCGGGGTCGATACGCTCTTGCCCGCACGGCAACGGTACGCGGCGCTGATCGATTCGGCTCGGGGCGCATTCAACCCGCTTCGCTCGGAGACGATTCTCCCGTTGCTCGTGCGGGCACTGCATGAGATCGCGGCCGATACCGGATTGGTCGCGGCGGATCAACGCGCGATCCTCGCGCGGGCGCTCGCGACCGCCGGCGCGGTGGCGGTGGACGCGATAACCGATCGGTGGATTGTCACCGGTGAAGACTCGCTGCAGGTCGACGTGAACGTTTGGAACGCCGGCGATTCGACCGTGAGGATCGATTCCGTCCACCTTGTGGTCCCTGCCGGGTGGACGGCTCAAGCGCCGGCTGCAATCCCCGATCGCGTCGCTCCCGGTACGCTGACCACCGCTCGATTCACCGTCATCTCCCCGCCGCGCGTCGAACCGTCGCAGCCGTACTTCCTTCGTCTGCCGTTGCGCGGAGCGTTGTACGACTGGTCGGCCGCGCCTCCCGAATCCCGAGGACTTCCCTTCGAGCCCCCGCTCATCGAGGCTCAGGTTCACGTACGGCTCGATGGTGGAGCCGTCACGTTGTCTCGCGAGGTCGCCGAACGGCGGCGGGATGAAGCGGTTGGCGAAGTGCGCCGCCCGATCATCACGGACTGCGACTTCGATGTGACGCTGGGCCCCGAGCTCGTGTTCTGGCCACTGGAAGGACGAGGCAGCGGCGCCCGCGCACTGTCAGCGACCGTCACGAATCGCACTCGCAGGGGGACGAGCGCGCGGTTCGACGTTGCCGCGCCGCCCGGCTGGTCGTCGCTGCGCGATACGACGCTGCGATTGGAACGCGACGGTACGGTGAGTTTGCGAATTCCGGTGACGCCGCTCCACGCCGGCTCGCCGCCGAGTAATACAGAGGTGAGCGCGGTCGCCGTCGATTCCGCGGGACAGCGGTGCGGTCAGGCGGTATCGCTGATCTCCTATCCGCACATTCGGCCGCGTCCCGTGGTGCACCCAGCGGTGGCGCGCCTGCGGCTCGCGCATCTCGTGCTGCCAGCAGTCGCGCGCGTCGGCTATGTCCGCGGTGCCGCCGACCGGGTGCCAGAAGCACTCAAGACGGCAGGACTACCCGTGGAGCTGCTGGACGCGGACACGCTGCGCCACGGCAGTCTGTCGCGCTACGATGCGATCGTGATTGGCAGCCGCGCCTACGAGACGGACGCCGCCCTTGTTGCCGCGAACCCGCGCATCCTGGCGTACGCCCGAGCGGGCGGGCTCGTGATCGTCCAGTATCAACAACTGGGGTTCTTTCAGCGTGGACTCGCTCCCTACCCGTTGAACGTGACCCGTCCGGCGGATCGCGTCACGGACGAAACCGCGCCCGTAATGCCTGTCGATTCGAGCGCCCGCGTCCTCCGTTTTCCGAATCCGATTGGTGCCGACGACTGGCGCGGGTGGGTGCAGGAGCGGGGCCTGTACTTTGCTCACGATTGGGCGCCCGCGTACCAGTCCGTGCTGGAGATGCACGATCCCGGCGATCCTCCACAGCGAGGTGGACTCCTGGTCGCGCGTGTCGGCAAGGGAACCTACGTCTACACGGGACTCGCGTTCTTCCGCCAGCTTCCCGCGGGGGTGCCCGGAGCGTATCGGCTCTTTGCGAACCTGTTGGCGCTGAACAAATGAGAAAAATTCTCCTCGTCGGCACCACCCTGCTCTTTCTGTCTTCCGCGACTTGCAAAGGGGACCACCGAACGCCCCTCGTCATCTACTCCCCCCACGGCCGCGATTTGCTCACGCTGTTCCAGCAGCGTTTCGAGCAGCTGCATCCCGACGTCGTCGTGCGCTGGTTGGACATGGGATCGCAGGAGGTGTACGACCGGCTCCGCTCCGAACGCGCCAATCCACAAGCCGATGTCTGGTTCGGCGGGCCGGCGACAATTTTCGCCCGCGGCGCGCGCGACTCGTTGCTCGAGGCATTTCGTCCGCGCTGGGCGGATGTCATCGAGCCCGCGGGCCGCGGCGCCGGAGACACGTATTTCGCGTTGTATCGCACCCCGGCGGTCATCGTCTATGCCGCCGAAGCACTCTCCGCGAGCGACGCTCCCCAGGACTGGGACGACCTGCTCGATCTCAAATGGACCGGCAGGGTTCTCATCCGGGATCCGTTGGCGAGCGGGACGATGCGCGCCGTCTGGGGCATGATCCTCGAGCGCGGTCTGAAGCAGGCCGGCGACACCGCGGCGGGGTGGGAGTGGCTGCGCCGGCTCGATGCGCAAACCAAAGAGTACGTCCTCAATGGACCACTGCTCGACCAGAAGATCGTCCGCCAGGAAGGGCTCGTCACGATTTGGGATCTGCCGGACATCCTGCTCAGCCGGCGCTCCGGCCTCCCGCTTGGCTACGTGTTCCCGCGCAACGGGACCCCCGTCATTCAAGACGCGATCGGCGTCGTGCGCAATGCGCGACACCGCGCCCTCGCGGAACAGTTTGTCGAATGGGCAGGTTCGGTCGATGCGCAGCTGCTCGCCACGCGTGAAGTGTTTCGGCTTCCGGCGAGGCGCGATTTGCCCGTAGACTCTCTTCCGGCCTGGGCGCAGGAGGTGACGAGTACGATGCGCGTCGCTGACGTCGATTGGGCATTGCTGGCCGCGCACGAGGACGAGTGGATGCGCTACTGGGACGCGAACATCAGGGGAAGAGGGACGGGGGAAGGGGGAAGGGGACGTCCGTGACGGGCTATCTCCACATTCGCGAACTGTCCAAGCGATTTAGGGACACGACTGCCGTGGACAATGTTTCGCTCGAGATCTTTCAGGGAGAGATCCTGGCGTTGCTCGGGCCCAGTGGGAGCGGGAAGACTACGATGCTGCGGTTGCTGGCCGGGTTTGAGACCGCGGACAGCGGACGGATCCTGCTGGACAATGAAGACGTCACTGCGATTCCTCCAGCGCGGCGCCGATTCGGGATGGTGTTTCAACACTACGCGCTGTTTCCCCACCTCGATGTGGGAGAGAACGTCGGATTCGGAATCGGGGGGAGGGAAAAAGGGCAAGGGGGAAGGGGAGATCGCGAAGAGAGAGTAAGGGCTGTTCTGGATCTCGTGCAGCTCGCGGGATTCGAGCGGCGCAAGGTTCAGGAGCTCTCCGGCGGTCAGCAGCAGCGCGTAGCCCTGGCGCGAGCCTTGGCTCCCGAGCCGCGCGTGCTGTTGTTGGACGAGCCGCTCTCGAACCTGGATCCCACGCTTCGGGAGCGTACCCGGCGTGAGCTGCGCACGATGATCAAACGGATCGGAATGACCACCATATTCGTGACTCACGAGCAGGAGGAGGCGTTCGACCTGGGTGATCGCGTCGCCGTGCTGCATGAGGGGCGGCTCGAGCAGGTGGCCGTTGCGGACGTGTTGTATGAGCAGCCCGCCAGCCTGTTCGTGGCGGGGTTCGTTGGGCGTGCGAACGTGTTCCGGGACGGCGCGGCGCGTTGCTTCGGCGTTGGGCCGGGCCACGTTGCCATTGTCCGGCCGGAATGGTTGCGATTCGCGCCCGACGGTCTTCCCGTCGTGGTCCGCGAACGGCGCTACACCGGACCCGCGGCGTTCTTCCTGGTCGAAGGAAACGAGACAGGGCGATTCGAGGTTCATGCGGATCCTGGAGCCGCGCGGCCCGGCGAGCGGGTTTCCGTGAAGGCGACCCGCGTGATCTCGTTTCCAGATGGCGGGGGACCCGTACGCTGAGACGAGCCCGCTGGAGCGTGGGCGGACTCGCCGTCACGGCGCTGCTCCTGTGGCTGGTTGCGTATCCCATCGGCATCGTGGCGTTGGAGGCGGCGAACGGAACGGCTCTGCGTGCCTTTGCGAGTCGCCCGGGCGAGTGGCGGGCTCTCTGGAACAGTATCTGGATTTCGACGGCCAGCGTCGGGCTCGCAGCGGCTATCGGCGTGCCCCTCGCGCTGCTGTTCGCGCGTTTTGAATTTCCGGGGCGGCGTCTCCTCGGCGTCCTTGTGGCCCTTCCCGCGGTACTGCCACCGCTGGTGGGCGTTATCGCCTTCCTCTTTCTGTACGGCGAATCAGGGTTTGTCGCCCGCGGCGTGCAGCATCTCTTCTCGCTCCACGGTGCTCCGTGGAGACTCCAGGGAGCGGGCGCAATTCTCCTGGTGCACGCCTATTCGATGTACGTGTACTTCTATCTCCTCGCTCGCGCCGGCCTGGCAAGTCTCGATACGTCGATGCTCGAGGCGGCGCAGGCCCTGGGCGCGGGTTCATGGCGCACGCTCGGCCGTGTCACCCTCCCACTGCTCCGCGCGCCCCTGACCAGCGCGGCGCTGCTCACGTTCATGACCGCCCTCGGGTCGTTCAGCGCTCCGTACGTCTTCGGCGGCGGGTTTCGAGTGATGCCGACCCAGATCGTCGCGTCCAAATTGAACGGCGATCTCCCCCTGGCCATGGTCGAGACCGTGGCGCTGGCGATCGTCGCTTGCATTGGACTCGTGTTGCTGCGAAGAACAGAAGGCGAGGATGTATTGGTCGCGCTGGGGAAGGGGACCGCGCCGCGGCGGCGCGAGCTGCGGGGGACCGGTGCGGGGGCGCTCGCCGCGTGTGCGGGCTGGCTCTTCGCTGTGGTGCTGCTCCTCCCGCATCTCACGCTGCTCCTCATCTCCTTCGTTCCTTACTCGACCTGGACCACGCAGACGCTGCCACCCGTGTTCAGCGGCGTAAACTACAGTCGCTTGTTTTCTGAATCGGAGCGGCTGCGACCGCTGGTCAATTCACTCTGGATGTCCGCGGTGAGTACGGGCGTGGCCCTCGTGCTCGCGCTTGCGGCGGCGTGGCTTGTCGTCCGGCGGCGAGTGGCCGGGCGGGGAGTGATCGAGGGTCTGCTGGTCCTCCCGTGGGCCCTCCCCGGCACCGTATTCGCGATTGCGCTCGCGACCACGTTCGCGCTGCATCGACCACTCGCGCTGCGGTGGGTGCTCGTGGGGACAGTGATCATGCTGCCGCTCGCGTACGTCGTGCGCAGCCTGCCCCTGGTGGGGCGGAGCGCTCTCGCGGGATTACGTCAATTCGACCCCGCCCTCGAAGAGGCGGCAGCGAGTCTCGGCGTCGGGAGGTGGGTCACGTTCGCGCGCGTCACGCTGCCTCTGCTGCGCCCCGCGCTCGCCGCGGGTGCCAGCCTCGCCTTTGTGACGGCGTTAGGCGATTTCGTCACCTCGATCGTGCTCTACACGTATGACAATCGCCCCATCGCGATGGAAATCCTCTCCAGCCTGCGTTTGAACGAGCTCGGGATTGCCGCCGTGTTTGGCGTGGTGCTGATGGTGGTGAGCGGTTTGGTGCTGGGCGTGGGAGGAGCCGTCGGGGGAGCGGGTGGCGGAGTCCGAGGATGAACGACCTGCGCCGGCTCACCGTGCTGATGGCCGTCTGTTTTGTCGACATGATTGGCCTGCTGATGATCTCGCCGCTGCTGCCGTTCTATACGCTGCGGCTTGGCGGCACTGCGAGCACGGTAGGGCCACTCTTCAGCTCGTTCGCGGTTGCGCAGCTTATTGCGTCCCCCATCTGGGGTCGCGTCTCGGATCGCTACGGTCGCCGCCCGGTTCTGTTGATCGGATTGTTTGCGTCCGCGCTTGCCTATCTGATCTTTGGCTTCGCGACGACGCTCTGGCTGCTTTTCATCTCACGTATTGTGCAGGGCTTCGGCGGCGGGACGACGGGCGTGGCGCAGGCCTACGTGGCGGACTCCATGGCCCCTTCTCAGCGGGCCAAGGCACTCGGCTGGCTCTCCGCGGCGACGAGTCTGGGGGTCAGCATCGGCGCCGTCCTCGGGTCGCTCACCCACAAATGGTGGGGGCCGCAGGGTCCGGGACTCGCGGCGGCGGCGCTCGTGCTGTTGAACATGATGTTCGCCTGGCGCTGGCTGCCCGAGTCGCGCGTGATCGCAAAATCGGCGCCCCTCGAGCCGGTGGCTCCGCCCGAGAGCGGAACGGCTCCGCCGCCGACACCGTCAGGCTGGCGCAACGCGATCGAGAACGTCCTGCGGCCCGTGTGGAATGTCGTCCGTCATCCGGCGCGGCCGGTCTCGGAGGTGATCTGGGTCTACGCGATCGGCATGCTGGCGCTCAATTCGTTGATCGCGGTCCTCTCGCTGTATCTGCAGCGGCGCTTCGGATTGACGGAAGACAACGTGGGGCCGATTTATTTCGTATTCAGCGCGGTCGGTGTCGCGATGCGGGTATGGCCGGTGGGCTGGATCAACGCGAAACTCGGAGAGGTGCGGACAATGCGATTGGGTGCGGTGCTCCTCGCAGTCGGTCTGCTGATGATGCCGTTTCCGCGCACACAGTGGGCGTTCATCAGCTGTCTCGTGCTCGCGCCGATCGGCACCGCGCTCCTGTTCCCCGCCAGTACCGCGCTCGTCAGTCATCGCACGGACCGGAATGAGTACGGGGTGCAGATGGGGGCGCAGCAGACGCTGCGCGGCATCATGTCGATCGTGGGGCCGATCGGTGCGACTTTGGCCTTTCAATACCTCGGTCCCGGTGTGCCCTTCTTCGTGGCGGCGGGTATCGTCGCGATCGCGGCGATTGTGGCGTGGCGCGTGCGCGAGACTCGTCCAGAAGCCGCACCCGTGCCGGCGTAAGGCGGCTCATGCTCCTGTGGAATGCAGTGCTCGCACTCGCTGCTCTGGGCGGACCAGCTGGCCCCGCTCAGCCTCCCAAGCTCGTCGTCGTCATCACGATCGACCAGCTTCGGCCGGATTACCTGGAGCGCTATCGCGCGCAGCTGATTGGCGGGCTCGGGCTGCTGCTGCGTGACGGCGCCGTGTTCACGAACGCATTCCAGGACCACGCGGTGACGGAAACCGCGCCGGGACACGCGACGATCTTGTCGGGGCGCTGGCCGGCTCACACGGGCATCATCCGCAACAGCGCGGGGGTGCAGGACTCGAGCGCACCGCTGTTAGGCGTTGCCGGTCCGGGCGCATCGCCGATGAGATTTCGCGGGACGGCGTTCTTCGACTGGTTACAGGCGGCCGAGCCGGCGGCGCGGGCGCTCTCCGTGTCGCGCAAGGATCGCGCGGCCATTCTTCCGCTGGGACGCGCGCGGCAGCAGGTCTACTGGTATCGGGAAGGCGTGTTCACCACCAGCCGCTACTACGTCGATTCGCTTCCCGGCTGGGTGCGAGCATTCAACGATCTGCGGCTGCCCTTTCGTGCCGCCGGGACAACCTGGCCGCTGCTGCTTGCTCCGACCTCCTACGCCGAGCCGGACAGCGAGCCGTACGAGCACGGCGGCAGCGATTTCATGTTCCCGCATAACCTTCCCCGGGACAGCATGCGCGCCGCTGTCGCGCTGATGGAAACTCCCGTCATGGATTCTGTGACGCTCGCATTCGCGCTCGCGGGAGTGCGCGCGCTCGGCCTGGGGGCGCGCGGCCATACCGATCTCCTGGCCGTGAGTCTCTCTACGACGGATGCGGTGGGCCATCAGTACGGCCCCGACTCCCGCGAGATGCATGACCAGGTGCTTCGGGTGGATCGCTATCTCAGCTGGTTCTTCGGCCAGCTGCGGGTTCGCTACGGTTCGGACGGCGTGCTGCTCGTCCTCACTGCCGATCACGGTGTGACGCCTTTCCCCGAATGGTCGCGCAGCCATGGGCATCCCGGCGTCGGCCGCGTCGGGGTAGACAGCGTCGTGGCGGCCGTGAATGCCGCGCTGCGAACGACGAAGGACTCCGTGTTCATTGATAACGGAATGGTTTTGACGACAAGTAGAGACCGGATGTCCGAGGCCGGGGTGAACGTGGACAGTATCCTTGCGGATCTGGCCGCGCGGCTGCGGCGGGTGAGCGGAGTCGCCCGCGTACAGCGAGCCGTGGACGTGATCGGACACGATGCAGCAGCGGATCCGGTCACGCGCCGCTGGAGTCACCAGGTTGCGCCGGACGGCGGCGTGGAGCTGGTGGTGACGCTGTTGCCGTTCTGGCTCTGGGATACCGGCGACGTGATCGCTGAGCACGGTCAACCCTCTGACCTGGATACGCGTGTGCCGCTGATGTTTTGGGGACGCCAGATCAGCCGCGGGACGTACGCGGAGCAGGTGAGCGCGGTAGATATCGCCCCAACGCTGGCCCACCTGCTCAACCTGACGCCCGCTGAGCCGGTGGACGGACATGTGTTACTGCACATGGTTGCGAGTGCCAATTGAGGAATCCTCATGGCCGGTAAACTCAACCCAGACCAATTCCGCCGCCTCGAAGAAATCGACGGACATCTCAAGATCGTAGATCACCTGAAGCGGCTGGTGGCGGAGCTCGAGTCAAACCGCGCCGCGCCGAATCGGGTGATTGAAGGGATCTGCGAAACGATGGCACGCGAGCTGTCGCAGATGCGCCAGCGCGCGCTCACGTCGAACATTGGCACCATCGCCGACGTGGCGGGCGCAATGTCTGTGATGGCGGGACGCGGCGGCGGGCTCAACATGAAAATCCGCGGGCTTGGTGAAGGCGTGAGCAGTCTCGTGATGCAGCTCGAGCTGGCCCGGAAGTTGGTGATGACCGAAGCGAAGATCGAGAAGAAGGAAGGCTGAGTCCTGGCCGCGATCCGCTGCCGCGGGCTCGTCAAGCGGTACGACGATGTGCTCGCGGTGAATGGCCTCGACCTGACGATCGAAGCCGGAGAGTGCTTTGGTTTGCTCGGTCCCAACGGCGCCGGAAAAACCACAACCATCGAAATTCTCGAAGGACTCACCGTCCCCGATCAGGGCGAGGTCGAGGTCCTCGGTACGCGATGGGGAGAGAATGGCTCGGTCCGGCGCGGCTTGCAGGAGCGATTGGGAATTCAGCTGCAGGAGACGCAGCTCGCCGACAAGCTGACGGTCGAAGAAACGCTGCAGCTGTTCCGCAGCTTCTACCGCCACGCGCACACGGTGGAAGAAGTGCTGCGACTCGTCGAGCTGGAGGAAAAACGCGGAGCGTGGGTGAGCAAGCTGTCTGGTGGGCAGAAGCAGCGGCTCTCCGTTGCCTGTGCGCTCGTCAGCCGCCCCGAGCTGCTGTTCCTCGACGAGCCCACCACGGGGCTCGATCCGCAATCACGACGGCAGCTCTGGGAAATCATCGGACGGTTCCGCCATTCGGGCGGCACGGTATTGCTCACGACGCACTACATGGAAGAGGCCGAGCGGCTGTGCGATCGCGTGGCGATCATGGATCACGGCCGTCTGATTGCGCTCGGTACGCCGCCCGAGCTGATCGCCTCGCTGGGAGCGGAACATGTGGTCGAGTTCGCGCTGGCGGACGGCGCGCATACGCTCTCGTCCCAGGATTTGGAACGGATTCCCGGAGTTCAGGCAGTGCGGGTCGGACCCGACCGCACGGCGCTTACCGTGCGGGAGGTGCACCGCGCGATCCCGGGCCTGCTCGGCCTGTTGGAGCAGCGCGGCGCGCAGCTGTCGCTCCTGACCACGCACCACGCCACGCTCGAGGACGTATTCGTCTCGCTCACGGGCCGGCAGCTCCGCGATGCGTGATCATCCTCTGTTTCAGCTGAGTCTCGCGCGGATGCGCGAATTCTACCGCGAGCCCGAAGCGATCTTCTGGGTATTCGGTTTCCCGATCGTGCTCGCGTTCGCCCTCGGCATCGCGTTCCGTACGCGCGGGCCGGCGGAGCTGCGGGTTGCCGTGGCCCGCGGCGCCGAAGATTCGAGCATCGCCGCGGTGCTCAATCGCTCGCCCGCACTGAACGCCGCGGTTCTCGATACGGCAGAGGCCCGCGCCGCGCTGCGTACGGGGCGGATCGCTTTGCTCGTGTTGACGGGACCGACGCTCGTGTACCGGTACGACTCCACCCGCACCGAAAGCCGGTTGGCACGCCTGGAAGTGGACGAGGTGCTGCAGCGCGCGCGGGGCCGGACCGACCAGCTGGCGGTCCAGGATGAGCGCGTTGTGGAGCCCGGATCTCGCTACATCGACTTCCTGATCCCGGGTTTGCTTGGCATGAACCTGATGGGGAGCGGGCTGTGGGGGGTGGGATTCTCGGTCGTGCAGGCGCGATCCAAAAAGCTTCTGAAGCGCTACATGGCGACGCCCATGCGCAGGAGTCACTATCTGCTGGCGTTCGTGCTCTCTCGTCTGGCGTTCCTGTTGCTCGAAATCGCCGCGCTTGTGGGGTTCGGTTGGGTGATGTTTCGCGTGGGAGTGCGTGGCTCGGTCCTGACGCTGGCGTTCATCACCGTCCTCGGGTCCCTCTCGTTCGCGGGGCTGGGTCTGCTGGTCGCGAGCCGGGCGGGTACCATCGAGGCCGTATCGGGGTTGATGAACCTCGTAATGCTGCCGATGTGGATTCTGTCAGGCACCTTCTTTTCGTATGCACGTTTTCCCGACGCCATGCAGCCGTTTGTGCGCGCGTTGCCGCTCACGGCACTCAATGACTCGCTGCGTGAGGTGATGATCGAGGGCGCGCCCCTTGCCGCATTGAGCGCCCCGCTGGCGATCGTTGCCGCCTGGGGGCTCGTGAGCTTCGCGGTGGCCCTCCGAATCTTCCGCTGGCGCTGATTCCCCATCACCCGCACATTTGCCGCTTGAGCTACGCCCCCTTGCCGGATCGTAGGAAGAACGCCGACAGACGCACCTTCGCGGACCGTCGCGCTGTTGCGGAACGCCGCTCGGGCAGGGAGCGTCGGCTCTCGGTCGAGGCGGTCGCAGTCGAGCTGCGCAGCGGGCGCGATCGCCGCGTCGGTATGGAGCGCCGTCGCCGCGTCCGACGGATGGAAGTCCGCAGGATGGTCCCCGATCGCCGCCGGCCCTTTGGTACGTCTGGCGCCGTGACCCTCGACTAGTGTCGTTACAGTAAAGCCGCACAACATCCCATCCCTTGCAGTCTGCGTGAGAGACGGGTTTCTGCCGGAACGCGCGCAGCCGTTCTGGAGTGGCCTGCGCCGCTAACCGGTTGACCGCCCGGTCGATTCAAAAACTTGACGGTTCACCCCACATCGGAACGCCCGGCCCTAACACCTTAGCTGCTTGGTAGTTGCGCGCTATGATCCCGGCGCATCGCGCTTGAATCTCGCCAGTGGCTGTACTATTATTCTACGGCGATTCAAAGCTGTGCTGTCTAATTACTCTACAAAGTGCATGCGGCATAGGGTTTGCCCTTGGGCGGGTCGGAATCTGGGGGCTAATCGAGCTCCCACTGATCTCACACCGACAAAAAGGCGGGCACATGAAGCGAACTGTCAGGATGACCCTGGGGCTTGTCGCCCTTCTTTATCTAGGCGCAGGCCGCGCGCAGGCGCAGGTGACCTGCTCAGCAAACCCGTGCAGCTTGAATGACACGGTGAAAGTGACCGTAGCGTCCGTTCTCCGGCTGACCCTGAATCAGGCCGTGACTTCGTTGACTTCCCCGAACGAAGCCGCCTATGACGCCGGGTTCCAGCTGGATGGTGGTCCGAGCGTTGGCGTGAAGGCCAACCGCCCCTGGACGCTCAAGCTGAGCGCCAATGCCGGCTCGTGGACGGCGGTGGGTGCTGGCTCGAACGGCAGCAAGGCCGCTAGTGACTTGCAGTGGGCGACCAGTGCTGGCGGGACGTACACTGGCCTGTCCACCACCCCCGCGACGCTGTTGTCCGGTAACGGCACCGGCAACACCTCGCAGAGTGTCTACTACAAGACGTTGTGGAGCTACAGCGCCGATACACCGGGCGACTACTCGCTGGTGGTCGTGTACACGCTGTCGGCGCCCTGACGTTGACGCGCGCATCACGGTTGCCAGCGCGGCGGAGGCGGTGGACGCTCTTCGCCGCGCTGGTGTTTGCGGCCCTGCCGGCGGTGGCGTCGGCGCAGGTCTCGGTGGATCAGGCGGAAATCTTCCTCGATCCTCGGGGCCGTCGCACCGCGTCCTTCGACGTCACGAACGAAGGCGCTACGACCGCGCAGGTTTCGATCTATCTGTCCGACTGGGACAGAAACGAAGGCGGGGAGCATCGCTTCGTGCCGAGCGGCACTCTGCCGCGCTCCTGCGCAAAATATCTGCAGGTATTTCCGCTCGCGCTGCGGCTCCCGGCCGGCTCGCGCCAGGCGGTGCGTCTCGCACTGCAGTCCACGGATTCCTTGGACCGGGCGTGCTGGAGCATCGCGTTCGTGGAAACCAGCTCCGCCGCGGCGGGGACGGGGCGCAACATCACCTACGTCACCCGGCTGGGCGTGAAGATCTACGCGCTGCCCGGTGGGTTGACGAAGGACGGCGCGGTCGAGGATATGGGCGTCGTCGCGGCCGATTCCGGCAAGAAGGTCGCGATCACGTTCCACGCCGTTGGCGGGATGCCGTTATGGGTTCGCGGCACACTCGAATACCGGCGGCCGGACAACTCGATCGCCGCAACCGACAGTATTGCCGAGTTTCCCGTGCTGCCCGACGCGCGGCGCCGGGTTCTCGTGCCGCTGCGCAAGCTGCCGCGCGGGAAGTATCTGGCACTGGCGCTGCTGGACTATGCCGGCTCGGAGATCGCCGCCGGGCAGATCCCGCTCGATGTTCCCTGACCGCCGCAGTCTGGTGCTCGTCGTCGCCGCGCTTGCCTTTCCGTTCGGGCTCGGCGCGCAGATGACGTTTACCCTCACACAGACACCGAACGTATTTCCGGCGCCCACGGTGGCGAATTACGACGCCGGACTCATTCAGAACGCCACCGGCATCGTGTTCACCGTCGATCAGACGGGTGGCCCGGCGAACGCGGATCGCACCACCACAGTCTCGGTACGCGCGTCATCCGGAACCCTGGGCGGAGGAAAGCCGCTCAGCGACCTCGAATGGCGTCGCGCGGATCTGGGAAACTGGAGCGCGATGACGACGAGCGACGTGGTCATCGAGTCGCGCCCCATTCACAAGAACAAGCTCAACGATGCATGGAGCAACTCGATTTTCCTCCGTATGCATCTGTCGTGGACGGTCGATGGGCCCGGGACGTACAGCACCGGACTCGTGTTCACGCTCACCGTGACGACCCCATAGTGGAAATGCGGCGACGAGCGGGATTCTTCGCGTTGCTACTCGGAGTTGCGCCGATGCTTCTGCCGGCGCAGCAGCCCGAGACCGGCCGTCTCCTGGCAAGCGCCGCCGCGGCAGGGCGAATTCCGCCAGCGGGCGCGCCGGCGGAGCTCCGCGCCTCTGCGCGAATTGCACCACGCGCCATCCAGCTCGTTGTAGTGCCGGTCCCACCCGCATTCCGCAGCGATCAGCCCGTCGCGTTCACGATCACGCCGCTCGGCGGTGCGACCATCGTGCCGCCGCTGCAGGGACAGGTGGCCGCAGGCGAGTCTCGCACCATTCTGGTTGCCGCCAGCGTCGCCGCCAGCGCACTGGCGGGTACCCGCACCGTTGCGCAGGTGGATTTCACGCAGAACGGAATTCGGTTTTCCGTACCGGTGGACCTTGATGTGATCCGCGTCCCGAATGCGGCGCTGCGACTGACGCAAACACTGTTTGGTGCCAATCCCGGCGACCGGGTCACCATCCGCTACGCGCTGACCAACACCGGCAACGGGCCAGACACCCTGGACGTGGCGCTCGGTCTTCCCGGCGACTGGAAAGCGAGCGTCCTGACACAGCGCTTCGACCTCGGGCCCGGTGAAGCGACGATGGGTGAGGCGGTCGTCACCGTTCCTCGCGTGTCGGTGTCAGGCGTGTATTCCGTGACGCTCACGGTGTCGCGCGGCGGCGCAGCACAACCTGTTGCCACCGGCGACGCCGTGATCCAGCTGCTCGAGAACGATGGCAAGACAGGACGGGCCGCACTCGGGCCTCGTATGGTGGCCGGCATGGTCACCGTTCTCGACGCCGATGGTCACGCCGGGCCGGTCCTTGGTGTGCAGGTCGAAGGCCGCGTGGCCGATGGGGTGCAGGCATTCGGACGACTCGTCGAGGCTACTGATCCGGGCGGCGCGGACCAGCGCAGCATTTCGCGGGTTGGCTATTTCGCGGGTGCGCCCTTTCTCACCATTGCCGCCGCGCAGTGGCAGCTCACCGGGGGGACAGCAGGACGTTCATTCTCGGACGTCACGGGGTTGAGCGCGTACGGTCGCGGTGCGTCGTTCAACTGGACCGACGGTAGCCGTTCCGCTGCCGGCCTCCTCGCCGTGCCTACGGCGGCCTCCGCTCCCGGCGGCCACCTCGTTGGGCTGAGAGTTGGAAAGGAAGTGTGGCGGCCGGGCGCACAGGTGAATGCTACGGTCACCGATCTCGACGATCCGGGCGTAGCATCCCGCCGGCTCCGGGCGTTCGGCATTGGCGCAGTTTCACCGCCGTTTTCCGGCGTCACGGTATCGGGAGAATTGGCTGCACGCCATTTCGCGACGGACAATGGGTTCGGCTGGTCCACGGAGCTGAAGCGGCAAACGCGCAACGAGTTTGGGCAGCTGCGAGCGGTGCACGCGCCGGGCGGGAGCACTGCTTTCGCACACGCGCGTGATGAGATCGCCGCCACGGGAACGCGCACATTCGGTGGGCGGTGGTTCGTGAGCGGCGGCTTCTGGACCAGCTCGGATGAGAGCCCCACGTTCAGCGCGCTGCGGAGCACCGGCTGGTCGCTCGCCCCGCGGCTCGCGGCCAGCCGCGCAACGTCACTCGACCTCGAGCTGCGCGCGAACAGCTTCACGGCGCAAAGCGCCACCGGAGTTCTTGGCAACGGCGAGACGCTGCTGCGGCTCGGCGTAAACAGCCAGCGCGGCCGCCTGTTCATGAGCGGCGCGGGGACCGTAGGGACAGTGCGTCAGACGGCTGGCATTCCGGGCGGCACGTCCCTCACCACGTCGGGTGCGCGTCAGTCTCTCAGGCTGGGCGGTGGGATCACGACCGATCGAGGCACGTTTGAACTGAGCGGCAGCTTCGAGCACAACGCGGCAGGAATCGGACTCCTGGCGAACGCCGCGGTGGTCGACCTGAAGGCCACGAGCGTGGCGCTGACCAGTGGATCACACAGCCCGATGCTCAGGGGTGGGTTGCAGCTGTATCAGTGGTTCGGTGACCGTCCGGGCGCGGCCGTGGTGCGCGTCGGGCTGGTCACGCCGATTCCCGGCGACCTGGCACTGACGTTCGACGTCGAGCGCAATCCCTTCGTCGCGGGCCAGCGTTGGATCCCGGTATTGAAGTTAGAGCGTTCGATCCGAATACCGGTGGGCGGCTGGCAGCCCGTCGCGCGGGGCCAGGTCTTCGAAGACCGCAATGCGAACGGCGTCCGCGACGTGGGAGAAGGGCCGTTGACCGGTGCCGTTGTAAAGCGGGGCGCCGAGACGATCGTTACCGATCGTGAAGGCCGGTTCCGTTTCTACGATAAGGGTGACGCGCCGGTTAGGATCGACGAGACCTCACTGCCGTTCGGCATGGTCGTCAACGCCGCGCCGTCGTCCGAGCCGCAGCGCGCGCGGAATATCGCGATTGGTGTGATCCCCACCGCGGACGTGGAGATTCAACTCGTTGCGGCGACGGACTCCAATGGGCGGACTCCTCACGTCGATTTCGCGGGTGTCCCGGTCCAAGCGGTAGACACCGCGGGGAACCCGTGGCTGACGCGCGCCGATGCAAAAGGTCGCGCGCATCTCTCGGCGCTCCCTCCGGGACACTACGAGCTGGAAATCAATTTCAGCGGTCTGCGTGAACCGGTGCGACTGCGCGAAGCAGCATCGGGATTCACCGTGGAGCCGGGAAAGATCGTACCGGTGATAACCGTGCCGGTTTTTGCGCGTCCGATTCGCTTGTTCCAGCCGGCGAGCGACGGCGGGACGGGTGGTCGTTGATGACGCGGCTCGCGTGGCTCGGCGCACTGGCGGGTGTGGGTTTGCTCGGCTGCATGTCCGTCTCGGATGCGGGATCGGCCGGCGTCAACGTCCTTGGCCAGTGGAGCTATAGCGCGACGCAAACCAGTCCTGCTGCGGCGACGCTGTCGGGAACGCTGCTCCTGACGGTGCAGAACGGCCGTGAATTTCAGGGAACGCTGGACGTGATTCAACAGGACGGGCAGGGCGGTATCGCGCATCTCGCCGGCGTCGTCTCGGGGCAAGTGCTGGACAGCACGTCGGTGGTGTTCACTGCCTTCCTCGATGTCTCCGGACGCCAGCACCTGGCGAAACTCGCCCACGACTCCGTCCAGGGGAGTTGGGTTGAACAAGCGGGTGGTCAGGTGACAGGGTCAGGGGCGTTTATTGCGACCAAAGGCACCGCCCCATGAAAACGCGCGCTCAGCAGGTTGCCACGGCGCTTGGCCTGCTCGGGGTTCTCGGGACCGGAACGGCCATCGCACAAACGTGCACGGCCGCCATCCCAGCGGGCACCTGCACGGCAAGTACGAGCACCACGTTGACCACGGGGACACTGCTGGGGTTGACGCTGAGCGGGACGGCGACCGCGCTGACTGCGCCGACGACCGCGGCGTATGACGCGGGCTTTGTTGCCGACAACGGGCCGACAACCACGGTAAAGGCGAACCGGTCGTGGACGCTGCGCATCGCCGCGGGTGCGGCGACCTGGACTGCGACAAACACGCAGCCCGGTGTAGCTGCGCGTGCCAACAAGCCTGCGGCTGATTTGCAATGGAGTACCGCTGCGGGCGGGCCTTTTGCGGGCGCCACCGTGGCAGGAGCAACGGCGGCGACGGGAAGCGCGACAGCAACTACGACTCGATCGTTCTACCTGCGGACGCTGTACGACTGGACACTCGATACTCCCGGTACCTACGCACTGGTCCTCGTCTTCACTCTCACCGCGCCGTAAGTAGGCCTTCCGTTCAGGCACCCACCAGCGTCAGCTGAACCGTTTCCGTGTTGGTCGCCGTGAACTTCTTGACCTCGAGCCGCCAGGCGCCATTCGACCGCACATTTGCGACGGGCCCTGCGCTCGACCGCACCGCAGGCAGTCCGAGGCGGAGCACCGTGCCCACGTGCACCTGCACCGTGTTCGTGGCGCTGCAGGTCCGCCCATCGCACGACTCGCTAGCCGAGGCTGAGTTGACGATCGCGATGCTGGCTACGGCGACGAGTGCGAGGCGGAGGTTCATGTGCGTTGCGTCCCTTTTTTAGGTGTGCTGGTTGTGCTTCCCGCAGCCCCTAAAAGCACGAACCATGCCCTTTGATGCCTCGACGTATGTTCCATAGTGACAGACACTTGCACGACTGCGACAGGCGTGTCGGATAAGCGCCGCGTGGCTAATTTTCGACAGGGACGAAGTACCAATCGACTAACACCATATCGGGCAAGCAGTTACGGCCCTGCACCGGCCGTCAAACTAGTTGACACTTTTCAGTGCGTCCGAGCCTGCTGTGCGACTTGAAGAATCAGGCGCTCGAGCGCGCCGAAATCGAATGGCTTGGCGACTGTCGGCACGTTCGACTGTTCGAGCAGCTTGGCGGTGTCGGGTGCGAAGCTGTCGCCGGTGCTGAAAATCAGCCGCCCCACAAGCTCGGGTCGATCGTTACGGAGATGATCGATCAGATCGTGACCGCTCATCCCTGGCATCCGCACGTCGGACACGATCACGTCGAAGTCCTGGGTTTTGAGTTTTTGGAGGGCTTCTCCTCCGTCGCCCACCGCTGTCGCCTCGATGCCGCGCCGCGCGAGAAACCGCAGCAACGCATGTCGCAGCGCGGCCTCGTCGTCTACGATCAACACGGTCACGCGACCGGGGATCTCCGACCCGCCCTGTTGTGGCGAGCTCACCACGAGGCGCGTTTCCGACATCGGACGAGTTTCGGACCGGGGATCGCGGGGCAGGGCAACGAAGAAGCGGGCACCGCGTCCGGGCTCGGACTCCACCCACACGCGACCTCCGTGCTCCTGGACGATGCCGTAACAGATCGAAAGTCCCAGCCCGGTGCCGACGCCTTCCGGCTTCGTTGTGAAGAACGGATCGAAGACACGGCCGCGGACCTCGGCGGGAATGCCCGGTCCATTGTCCGCCACTTCGAACTGCGCTTCATGTTCGGAGGATGTCGAGCAGATACTGATCGTGCGCGTCGAGTTGACGGTGACCAGCGCCTGCTCGGCATTGATCACGAGATTCAGCAGCATCTGTTGAATCTCGGAGGCATTCGCCCAGACTTTCGGCTCGCTCGGATCGAGCTCGAGACTGACCGTGATATTGAGCGTGGACAGGTGGTAGGAACGCAGCGCGAAGGTGCGCCGCAATACATCGTTCAAGTCGACCAGCGTTCGCTCTTTTCCTCCCGCGCGCGCGAACGCGAGCAGGTTCTGCGTGATACGGCCGATGCGGGTCGCTTCGTCATAGATCATCTGCGTCATTTCCCGCTGCTCGGCCTTCAGGTCGTCGAGGAGTAGCGTTTGCGCGAATCCGGAGATGATCGCCGCCGGATTGTTGATCTCGTGGGCGACACCCGACACCAGCTGTCCCATGGCGGCGAGCTTCTCTGATTGCTGCAATTGGGATTCGGCGCGCTTCTGGTCTGTCACGTCGCGCACCAGGGCGAGCACCTTGCCGACCCGCCATCCATCGCGCACCGGCGCGTAGAGCAGCGCATAGGTCCCGCGCGCGCTTTCGGGCGTGGCGCGCCGGAACGAGACCTCAAAACGCCGCACCTCGCCTTTGAATGCGGCCTCGAGGTGGTGCCGCAGCGTGGGCGCGGCCTCATCATCGAGCAGCTGGAAGATGAAGCGTCCTACCGGATCGTCGTTGGGGGCCGCGGCCAGCGCGCGCCCGGAGGCGTTCACTTCGACCGCCCGCCCGTCGCGGTCGAGGACGAAGATCGCTTCAGGAACGGCCTCCATCACCAGTCGCAGGTTTCGTTCGGCCGCTGCGGTGGCGCCGAGCGAGTCAACGAGCGAGCGCGTTTGTGCCGCGACCTCGCGCTCGAGCAGCTCGGCGTAACGGCGGTCTGCTCGCAGAGCGTACACGAACCGCGCCCCGATGATCGCCACTCCCACCGCGACCCAGGGGGCGGTCCTCCCCGCCTGTCCCGTGACCGCGCTGGCAATCGCGAGCGACGCGAGTCCGGCGACCGCAACGAGCACGGCGAGGGCGCGCGCCGCCTCACCCGACAGACTCTTCGAGATGGTCTCGGAGCGGGGGGAGCGCTCCGGAGCCAGCGCCCCCACTCCCGCGATCAGCAGCAAGCCCGCCGGCCACCACAGGTCGGAGAGTCCGTGCGGGATCAGCAGCGAGAAGCGCGGCACTTGGGCGAGACTGCCGATGCACACGAGCGCGATCGCCGCGGAGAGCAGTCCCGCGGTACGAGACGGCAGGGTGCGCCGCTGGACCATTTGCCGCAGCATTCCCCACAGCACGGCCACGCCGCCCCACACCCACGCGGCGCGGGTCACAAAGGCCAGTGTCCCGTCGTGGCCACGCAGCAAGGGAGAAAAGAGGAAGACGTACCCCAACGCGAACGCTGTGAACGTCACGAGTCCCGCGTCCAGCGCGACGTCGGGTTCCATGGTTCGTGGCGTGTGCGGTGAGGGCGGGATCAAGGCGGGGATCGCGAACGCGAGACAGACATACACGCTGAGCTGCGCGAGGTCGACCAGCGACGGAAGCGGCGGCGCGCTATGCAGCCCCACTTCATACCAGGTCCATACGAGCCTGCCCGCCAGAAAAGCGGCGACGGCGCCGGCGATCCACGTCCACGCCCGCCGCTCCAGCCCGGTCGTGGCGCGCCGCGCACGCAGCGTACAAAACAGCGCGAGGGCGCCCGCCCAGATCCACGCGGCGGCCATGACGGCAGGGCGAGGCCCGATCGCCGCGGTGGCGGCGAATGACACCGCGCTGACCGCCACGAGGGCGCGAGAGAGCGTTTGGGACGAACCTCGAGCGAGGCTCACCGGCACCGGTGCGTGCTTTCGAGCGGGCTGGATTTGCGAGACATGGACTATCGTGGTGATTATGATCCGTTGCCAAACTGCACCAGCCTCCCAGCGTTGCCAAGAGCGGCCTCGTGACTGGGCGCATCTTCCATCTCATCGCCCACACGCACTGGGACCGCGAGTGGTATTTGCCCCAGGCCGCGTTCCTCGCGCGCTTGGTCCCCGTGGTGGACGATCTCATCGCGCGGTTGCAGGCCGAGCCCGCCTATCGTGCGTTTCTCCTCGACGGACAGACGGTCCTGCTGGAAGATTTTTTGCGCGTGCGGCCCGACCGCGATGCGGAAGTGCGCACGCTGGTCCGCACGGGGCGGCTGCAGGTCGGACCGTGGTACGTGCTCGCGGACGAGCTGATTCCCTCGGGCGAAGCGCTGGTGCGCAATCTGCTTCTCGGTGCGGCCGACGCGGCACGCTGGGGTGGCCGGAGCGATGTGCTGTACTCTCCCGACACGTTCGGCCATCCTGCCGCGCTTCCCACGCTCGCGCGGGAATTCGCCCTGCGTTTTGCCGTATTGTGGCGGGGGCTGGGCGGCGAGCCGGGACAGGAGCGCGATCTCTACTCCTGGCGCGGGCCGGACGGCAGAGAGGTCCTGCTCTGGCACATGCCCCCGCCGGGATATGAGATCGGCGCGGCCCTCACGGCGGATCCCGCGCGTCTCGCCGTCCAATGGCCGCTCGTTCGCGACGTGCTCGTCGCGCGGGCAGCATCAAAACACATCCCGATCTTCGTTGGCGCGGACCACCACGCTGCGCCTCCCGATCTGGTGCGGCTGCGCGATATGCTGGCCGAGCTGGAGCCGGGGGATGCGTTCCGCGTCTCGCGACTCGATGAGTTCTTTCAGGGCGCTGAAGCGGCGCCCACCACCCCGCTCAGCGGCGAGCTGCGCTGGTCATATCGCGCGGCGTGGACGCTGCAGGGAGTGCACGGCACGCGCGCTCCGCTCAAGCGTCGCAACTCGGACCTGGAGCTGTGGCTCGAGCGATTCGCGGAGCCCCTCGCGGCGTTGTCCCGCCGCTCCAGTGGACGGGACCGGCAACCGCTGCTCGACCACGCGTGGCGCACGCTGATCCGAACGCAGTTTCATGATTGCCTGGCGGGAACCGCGAGCGATGCCGTTGCTCAGGCGGTCATGGTGCGTCAAACCGCAGTTGAAGCGCTAGCGCGGGAGATCACGCGGGGCAGCATTCGTGACCTCGTGCACCATGATGCCGACACGGCTCGCGCGAGCGGCTCCAACGCGAATCCGACGCTTGTGCTGTGGAATCCCGCGGCACGCCAGCGCGCCGGCGCCGTGGTTATTGCCGACGTCACGCTATTCCGCCGTGATGTGTTCGTGGGCCCGCCCTCCGGCCGTAAGCCGCGCGAGGCAGAAGCGCGACCGCCGCGAGCGCTGCGCGCCCCGGACGGTACCGTGTACCCCGTGCAACTCCTCGACGAGACGTCCGCGCTCGAGCGCATCGAGGCGAGCCAGCACTATCCGGACCAGGATGAAGTGTTGCGCGCCCGGATCGCGTTGCGCGCACCTCCACTCGGAGGTCTGGGGCTCGCTACGCTGACGGTCGCAGGTGCAAAGGATCAATCCTCCGAGAAGGCGCTCGGCGAAGGCGTCCTGCTGCGCGGCCGCTCGCTCGTCAATGCGGCGGTCGAGGTGACCGTGGAATCATCGGGAACGCTTGCGATCCGCGACCGCAAAACGGGAGAGCGCTTTGCCGGGCTGCTGCGCATCGCGAGCGAGCGGGACGCCGGTGATGCGTATACCTACGCGCCGGGAAATGGCCCACCGGTTTCCGTCAAACCTCCCATTCGCGTGCGTCCGCTGGCGGAGGGCCCGCTGGTGGGGGCGCTTGAAGTCCGCGCTGCGCTGCCCGGCCGGGCTCGCACACGACTCATTGTGATGCTGCACGCCGACGATTCGCTGGTGCGCTGCGTGCTCGAGATCGAGAACCAGGCGCCGAACCATCGGTTGCGCGCCTGGCTTCCGACCGGAATCGACGGGCGCGCCGAGCGAGTCGTCGCGGGAACGGCGTTCGGAAGCGTGGAGCGTGGCGTTGTCGCGATTTCGGACGCCGACTATCCGCTCGAGACTCCCGTGCGCACCGCCCCCGCGCAGCGATTTGTCGGGGTCGCACGCGGCAGCCGCGGTCTCGCGCTGTTTGCTCCCGGTTTCTTCGAGTACGAGTGGACGGGGCAGGGTGATCTGGCGTTCACGCTGCTCCGCGCTATTGGGCAATTATCTATCGCCGATCTTCCGACGCGGCCCGGGCACGCGGCATGGCCCACCGCGATTCCGCAGGCCCAGCATTTCGGAGTCACACGCGTCGAGCTCGCCATCGCACCGATCTCCGTGACTGATGTGGGGCGTGGCGATGTTCTGCCGGCGCTGTGGGAGGACGGCTTCCTTCCGATTCGCGGGTTTTGGCTGCGCGACGCGCTTACGGTCGCTCCGGCCGCAATCGATATCCGGCTCGAAGGTGCGGGTCTCGTCCTGTCGGCGGTGAAGCCGGCGCAGCTCGGCTCGCCGATGGTGCTCCGCTGTTACAACGCCACTGGGCGAAAAACGGTGGGGGCCTGGCATTTTGGTGACGGGACGGGCAGCGTCCGCAGCGCGCATCGCGTGCGGGCCGACGAGCGTGAATCGACGCCGCTGGCGTTGGAAGGACGCGGGAAGACCATACGCTTTGCAGTGGAGCCGTACGAGATCGTCACGATCCTCGTGTCCTGAATGCGGAGTGCGCAATGCGGAATGCGGAATTGACCGAGCGGCACCTGCGCGTATCGCGAACCGCGCGCTATTTCACGGTCGGGGGCGCCGCGGGTAAAATCCGCGAGGTCTGGTACGTGCTGCACGGCTACGGCCAGCTGGCTCAGCGTTTCCTGGCATCATTCGATTCATTGGCCGATTCCACACGGCTCATCGTCGCCCCCGAGGGACTGTCGCGTTTTTATCTCGACGCGCCTGGCAGTGCGCCCGCGGCGCAACGTCGTGTGGGCGCGAGCTGGATGACGCGCGAAGACCGGCTGGCGGAAATCGAGGACTACATCCGCTACCTCGACGATGTGCACGCCGACGTACGTCGACTCGCGGGAGGGGACGCTATGTGCATGACCGTCCTCGGATTCTCGCAGGGCACGGCGGCCGCTTGCCGCTGGGTAGTGCGGGGCGCGGCGCGTCCAGAACGGCTCATTCTCTGGGGTGGCGAGATTCCACCCGAGCTCGAGAGTGCATCACTTCGCGAACGATTCGGCCAGATGGATCTGATCCTTGTTGCAGGTCGCAGCGATCCGTTGATCACCGCGAAGATCGTTGCCCGCGACACGGCACGGCTTCGGGCGGAAGGGATCGAGTACCAGCTGATCGAGTTCGATGGAGGACACGAGATTGAAGCGCAGACACTGCAAAAAATCGGGGACGCGGGACGGGGGACGAGGGACGAGTAGTGCTTTTACGCGTCCCTCGTCCCTCTTCCCCCGTCCCCCAACGCATCTCTCAACGCGTCCCCCAGCATCGTACACGCCACCACCACGAGAACGAGCGCGATTCCGGGAGCGGCGGCGACCCAGGGTGCATTGATCAGCGTATCGCGTCCCGACGCGATCATGTTGCCCCAGGACGGTGCGGGGGGCTGAACTCCGACCCCCAGAAATGAGAGTCCCGCTTCCAGAGTGATGGCGTTGCCCATACCGAGGGCGGCGGCCACGATCACCGGAGTGAGCGCGTTAGGCAGGATGTGACGCCACAGGACGCGCCGCTGGCGGACGCCGAGGGCGATCGCTCCTTCGACAAACGGGCGGGTGGTGAGCGTCCGGACTTCGCCGTACACTAGTCGCGCGACGGTCATCCACCCGGTGAGTCCCAGCACAAGGACGACGAGTGTAGCGCTCGGAGGCCACAGTGAGGCGAGCAGGAGCAACAGCACGACCCGCGGCAGCGCCAGCGTAAAGTCGGTCACTCCCAGAAGCAGGACCGATACGCGCCGGGTTGTGAAGCCAGCGACCGCGCCAACCAGGACACCGAGTCCCACCGAAATCGACACCGCCAGCGCGCTCACGGTGAGCGAGACGCGCGCGCCGTATGCGAGACGAGTCCAGACATCACGTCCGAACCGGTCGGTGCCGAGCGGATGAAACACTCCATGAACGTCCTTCGTGAACGGCGGGTGGAAGCGAGTCGCGACCACGTCGGCCTGTCTGAGCGGCTCTCCGCTTGTGAGCTGCGGTGCCGCAATGGCGACGATAATCGCGAGCGAAAGGAGCCCGAGTCCAAACAGGCCACGGCGGTCGCGCCACAAACGACTCACGTGGACCCGCTGCCTGCCCGGTGCCGCAGGCGCGGATCGGCCCATCCCGCGAGCGCGTCCGCGATCCAGTTGCCGAGGACGACGAGCGTGGCGCTGACCATCGTCGCCGCCATGACGACCGGGTAGTCTCGCGCCTGGACGCCCTCGACGAGGACGCGTCCCACGCCGGGCCACGCGAACACGGCTTCCACGAATACCGCGCCTGAGAACAGCGCCGGCAGCGAGAGGCCGAGCAGAACAAGGATAGGGATGAGTGCATTCCGCAGCGCGTGATGCAGCGTGACGCGGCGCGGGTCGAGGCCTTTCGCGCGGGCCGTTGTGATGAAGGGCAATGAAATGATGTCCAGCATCGAGCCCCTGACGAACCTTGCCACACCGCCCACACCGATCAGCGTGAGCGTCAGGAGCGGCAGGGCGAGATGCCGCAGGCGGTCGACCGCGCGCGCCCAACCGGTGAGCAGGTCGGCGTCGAGCCCAGCGGCGCCGAAGGCGGGCAGGGCCCGGAGCCAGTACGTGAACACCATCACGAGCATGAGTCCTAGCCAGTATCCGGGGACCGCAAACAGCGTCACGCTCACAACCGAGATGGTGGTGTCGGTGCGGGTGCCTGCTCGTGAAGCCTGCCAGGCGCCGAGTCCGATGCCGGCGAGATAACTCAGGAGGAGCGACAATCCCACCAGCCGGACGGTCTCCGGCCATGCGTTCCCGATCAGTGCTCGTACCGGCCGGCCGGTCGCGATGCTCGTCCCCCAGTCACCGCGAACGGCACGTCCCAGCCAGGCGAGGTACTGCGTGACGACGGGTCGATCGAGACCGGCCGCATGACGCTGGGCGGCCACCTGCTCCGCATTCGCCCCGGGGGCGAGCAACCGTTCGGCGGGATCGCCGGGGGCGAGTCGCAGCAGCAGAAACGTCAGCGTAATGACGCCGAGCACGACGACGACACCGGAAAGCGCACGACGTCCGAGCTCGGCGAGCATGGCCGAATCTCGCGTCCCTCGGCGGGGCCCGCTAGAATCCACGCGTGCTGCGACTCGCGGGGCGGGGGCGGGGATGGCCGTGCTGGGCCTGGCTCATGGGAGTGAGCGCCTGCGGGGCGGGCGGGGGAGGGAATGCCCGGCACGGGGCATCGGTCGTGTTCGCGTCCGGAGCCGATCTGCAAAGCATCAACCCGTTGCTCACGATCCATCCCTTCGCAAAACAAATCGAGCGCTACGTACTGCTGCTCACGCTCGCGCGCTACGACACCGCGCTCACTCCCCAACCGTACCTCGCGCGCGCGTGGTTCTGGTCCCCCGATCGCCGGCTCTTGACCTTGCGTCTCCAGCCGGACGTTCACTGGAGCGATGGGCGCCCGACTCGCGCCCGTGACGTGGCCTGGACTTTGAACGCGGCGCGCGCGCCGTCCACCGGCTACGCGCGGTTCGAGGACTTGCAGTCCGTTCTCTCGGTTGTGGCGTCCGACGATTCCACCGTAGCGGTGCGCTTCCGGGAGCAGCAGCGCAGCGTTCCGGATGTGTTCACGGATCTGGCGATACTCCCTGCGCACGTGTTCGACACGATCCCGCGAGCGCGCTGGCGCCAGGCCGGCTGGAACGACCAGCCGGTGGGCAACGGGCCGTTTCGGTTCGTCCTGCACGAGACGAATCAGCGGTGGGTATTTGCGGCGGACCCGCGATTTCCTCGTGCGCTCGGTGGGCCGCCGTCAGTGGATCGATTCATCGTAGTGGTGGTCGACGAGCCGGCGACAAAGCTGGCCGCACTCGTTGGGGGCGAGCTGGATTTCGCGGGCATTCAGCCGGCTCACGCGGCGTTCGTCCGCCGCGATCCCGACCTTCAGGTCCTCGAGTATCCGATGCTCCTGCCATTTGTGATCGTGTTCAACCTGCGTCAGCCCCCCTTTAATGAGCTGCGGGTGCGACGCGCGGTCGACTTGGCTATCGATCGCCGCAAGATCGTCGACGGGTATCTGTTCGGCTTCGGGACTCCGGCCGACCGACCGCTCACCGATCCATCCGCCGCGGTCCGAATGCGGGTGGAAGCAGACTCCGAATCGGCGCGCGAGCTCCTGGGCGATCGGCGCGTGGGATTTGAGCTGTTGACGGTCGGCTCGGGGGAAGCGCCACTCGAGCAGATGCTGCAGGCCGAGCTCGCCCGAGTAGGATTCGGCGTCACAATCCGGCAGCTCGAGCTGACCACGTTCCTGGATCGCGTGTACGGTTCTCGTCACGATTTTCAAGCCGCGGTCCTCGGCGTCCAGGGTGATCTCGGCTTGGGCTACCTGCGCACGCTGGCGCGGGTGGCCGGGAGCCCGCTGCCGGACGATGCCGACCCAGCGTTGCTGGTGCGCCGCGTCCGCGACTCGCTCCCAGTCGCGTTTCTTTATTATGCCCGCGGGCTGCAGGGGAAAAATCGCCGCGTCGAGGGCGTGCGCATGGATGTGCGGGGAGAGCTTCCTTCGATCACGCAGTGGCTGGTGCAGCGGTGAGGCGCCGTGACACGCGCATGGAAGCGCACGCGGTCGCGCCGGTGCGCCTCGATTTCGCGGGGGGATGGACCGACGTCCCTCCGTTCTCGGCGCGCGAAGGCGGCATCGTCGTCAATGCCGCGATCGCGCTCTCGGCGCACGTCGATCTGCAGCTTGGCGGCAACTCCATTCGCCTTGTGGCTCGTGACATGGGTGAAGAGCTGGCATGCACCAGCAGCGCGGATCTGCACGGTGACGGAAGGCTGCTGCTCCACAAAGCGGCCCTGCGCATGTTTCCCATTCAGCTGGGCTGCACGCTGGAAACAGGAACAGATGTGCCGGCGGGATCGGGCCTCGGCAGCTCCGGCGCGCTCGACGTGGCGCTGGTCGCCGCGTTGACCCTGGCGCGCGGGGAACAGCTCTCGGAGCGCGACATCGCCGAGCAGGCCTGTTACCTCGAAGCGGTCGAAGCGGGAATGGCCGGAGGAAAGCAGGATCAGTTCGCCGCCGCGCTGGGCGGATTCCAGCGGCTCAGCTTCCGCGATCCCGACGTCGGCATCGAGCCGCTCACCCTCGATCCCGCGTTCGCCGCTGAGCTCGAGTCCCGCACCATTCTTTGCTACACAGGGAAGTCCCGCGTTTCGGGATCGACCATCACGCGGGTCATGAATGCATACGAGAACGGCGATACCCTCGTGATGGGCGCGCTGCAGGCATTGAAGGGAGTCGCCGAGCGGATGGTGGAGGCACTGCGCGCGGCAGACCTCGCGCGCGTGAGTGCCTTGCTTGCCGAGAATTGGCGGCACCAACAAGACTTGGATGCCGACATGCAAACCGCCGAGATGGCGCGGCTCGAGCACGCAATGACTCAGGCCGGCGCTCTGGGAGGGAAGGCGGCCGGTTCCGGTGCTGGCGGGTGCATGTTTTTCGTCGTCCGCGATCCGGCTGCGGCAACCGCTGCCGCGCGGGAGGCGGGTGCCCAGGTGCTCCCCGTCCGCTGGCAACGTGAGGGAGTTCGAATGTGGTAACCGAAGCCGAGCTCGCGGAACGACGCCGCGCACTGGAAAGTTCAGCGGAGCTGCGACAGCTGCTCGCGCGGCTGGGGGAACGCGCCCGTCCCGTGTTGGACCGTCTGCCGGTCATTCCCGACGCCAAGGCCCTGCTGTCGAGTGACGGCGGCGTTTGCCCGCGCGACGGCACCACACTCGAATTCGATCCGTGGAGCGCTCACGCGCACCGCTGCCCACGCTGCGGAGAGCAGTATGGCGGAGAGCGGCACGACCGTTGGTGGGCTCGGTTCCAGCACCTCTGGCTCGCGGAGCGCGCCGCCCACCTCGCGACCCTCGCGGTCCTTGGTGATGATAAGACCGCCGCTGCGCGCAGTGGAGAGATCCTGCGCGAGTACGCCGATCGCTACCTCCGCTATTCCAATTGCGACAACGTGCTGGGGCCGAGCCGGCTGTTTTTCTCCACGTATCTGGAATCGCTCTGGATCTGCAATTACCTCTCAGCGGCCCAGCTGCTGCGTGAGGCGGGCATGCTCGATGAATCCACGAGCAGCGGTGTCGCCAAGGTTGCGGATGAAGCGGCCAATCTGATCGGCGAATTCGACGAGCTGTTTTCCAATCGCCAGACCTGGAATAACGCCGCGCTGGTCGCGATCGCGGTGTGGTTCGAAGACGAAGATCTCGCCCGGCGCGCCATCGAAGGCGAGACCGGATTGATTGCCCACCTCGCGCGGGCATTCGGACGCGATGGAATGTGGTATGAGGGCGAGAACTACCACCTCTTTGCTCTACGAGGTCTGCTCACCGGGGCGGGGTGGGCGCTGCACGCCGGTGTGGATTTGATTGCCGCTCCCGAGGCGCGCGCGCGCATGCGCGCCGCGCTCCGCGCGCCGGCAATCTCGGCCCTGCCGAATTTCACCTACCCGCCGCGCAAGGACTCGCGCTTCGGGGTGTCGCTCGCGCATCCCGCTTATCTCGAGTTATGGGAAATCGGAGCCGCGCGCTTGGAGATTGACGAGCGCGCCGAGCTGCTGAGCTGGCTCAAGACGCTGTACGAATCGGCAACGCCGAATCCCGAGCTGCTCGACTTCTATCTTCACGACGCTCCCGCATCCGGCACCGCGCGTCCCGGCCGAACCGAACTGTCGTGGTGGTCCTTGCTGGAAATGCTTCCCGCGCTACCGGCGGATCTTCCCGCCTGGGCGCCCCAAAGTGAGCTGCTCGAGGCGCAGGGTCTGGCGGTGCTGCGTCGCGGAACCCGCTACGCCAGTCTCGAATGCGGCCCGCGAGGCGGCGGTCACGGACATGACGATCGGCTGAATCTCACGCTTTACGCCGACGCCACGTACTGGCTCCCCGATATGGGAACCGGTTCGTACGTCACGCGCGATCTCGCCTGGTTCCGGTCCACGCTCGCGCACAACGCGCCGCGACTCGACGCTCGTTCACAGCCACTCGGAAGCGCGAGCTGCGAGGCCTTCGACGAGCAGGGCGACTGGGCCTGGGCGCGGGGACGCTTCGGTGATCTCGTGCGAACCGTAGTCGCCGGTCCGGCCTACCTCGTCGACGTTCTCGATCTCGCAACGCGCGAAGAGCATCTCCTGGAAATCGCCTGGCACTTTGCCGGTGAGGACAAGGTTGTCACGTCCGGTCGTTGGGAACCGGCGGAACTGAAGAGTTCGTTCGTGTCGACGGCTGAGCGCCTGGTTCCGGAGAGTCAGGACACGCGCGTGATCGAGCTGCGCGCGTCGCACTCCAACGTGCGGGCCTGGCTGCTCGGCGGCGAATTGCTGCGCGGTGTTGGTCCGGGACGGTTGGAGGACGGCACGACGGGCGACCGGCGGTTCTACCTGATCCGCACGCGAGGACGGAGCGCGCGGCTCGTCACGGTCATCGAACAGGTAAACGAGGCATCCCCGGTGCGTGCTGTGCGCGCCAAGGGCGATCTCGTGGAGGTCGAGACGGCGCGCGGGGTAGACCGGCACGTCGCGCATGCGGGCGCGTGGAATGTGGACCTGGCGGGAGGGGGGACGGTTCGGCTCGGTGGACGACGTGACGTAGAGACGCCCTTTCAGCCGTTCATCAGCATCGATCCGCCGGGGAAGGCGTTCGGATCCGCACTGCGGATCGGTGATCCCCCAGCATTGGATGGAACGCTCGACGGATTCGATACTGGCGAGCCGCTGTCGCTCGATGTTGAGGATCAATACCGCCGCAGCGAAGAACCGTATGGAGGACCCGAGCAGCTCTCTGCCGTCGCCTATGTGAATTGGATGGACGAAGCGCTGTTCGTCGCGGTCGAGGTGACGAAGCCCGATATCTGTTTTCGTCCCCCGGACGCACCACCCCTGCTGCTGGACAATCAACCCGATGACATCCACTCGGACGGCGTTCAGCTCTACGTCCAGGGCGCCGAAGGACACGATGCGCTCGGATTTCTCATCGTCCCGGAAGAGGGGGGCCGGGGTTTGCGCATTCACGCGGTTGCCGGCATGGCCGGCAAAGAAGGGTCCGTGCGAGGCGCCTGGACGCGGACTGAGGCGGGTTACTGCGTCACGGTCGCGCTGCCGTGGCCTGAGGATGTGCGCCCACATCCGGGCGGCAAAGTGAACTTCGACTTGCTGGTCAACGAGATGCTGCCCGACAGGATTCGTCGAGCAGGGCAGCTCGTGTGGAGCGGACGGGGAGGGTGGGTCTGGTTGATGAGCGACTGGCAGGAGCCATCCCGCTTCGGCGTGCTGGATCTGCAGGGATGATTTGCGTCGTCCTGCATGAGCCGCAGGATCTGGTCAACATCGCGCACGTGGTTCGCGCGCTGAAGAATTTTGGACTGCGCGACCTGCGGCTCGTAAAGCCGCGTGAGTACGATTCGTACCGGATCGGGGGCATCGCGCACCAGACGCATGACGTGCTGGATCGGATCAAACTCTTCGATTCGCTCGACGAGGCGCTCGCCGACTGCGTGCACGTGGTGGGCTTTACGGCGCGCGGCCGGAGCGCCAAACGCAACGTGCAGCGGCCGCGCGATGCCGCCCCCGAGATCACCGCCCGCGCGGGCGACGGATCCGTGGCGCTTCTGTACGGACGTGAAGACAAGGGGCTGACCAACGAGGCGCTCGACCGGTGCCATCGCATCGTGACGATTCCCTCGTCACCATCGTACCCTTCGCTCAATCTCGCGCACGCCGTCGTGGTCATGCTGTACGAGCTGGTTGTGAGCCGCGATGTGCCGGTCGATCGGCCCTTCAAAGAGCCCCGCCGCCGCGGTGGCGGTCCCGCGCAGGTCGCCGAGCTCGAGCGGCTGTTCAGCGACATCGAAGCCGGTCTCAACGCCATCGACTTCTTCAAGACGAGAGACGCCGAGCACGTGCTGCGCACGTTGCGCGAAGTGATCCATCGGACTCCGCTCGACGCGCGCGAGGCAAAACTGCTCCGCGCCATGGCCATCGAGGTAGTGAAATATCGTGACCGACTCGCGCGTTCCGGGCTTCACGTCAACCGGTAGCAAACGGCCCGACGCGATGTTCGGCCTCCCGGCGCGCATCACGCGCGCCGGGGGATGCCGCGTGTGGGGTGACGACGGGCGTGAGTACGTGGATTACGTGATGGCCCTCGGCGCTGTTGCCTTGGGATACGGCCATCCCGCGGTGAATCGCGCCGCCATCGCGGCGGTAGGCGACGGAGTCGTGGGACCTCTGCCGCCCGTTCTGGAAGAAGAGCTCGCCCAGGCGCTGTGCCGCGCCATTCCCTGGATCGAAGCCGTCCGATTTCTCAAGACGGGAGCAGAAGCGGTCGCCGCGGCGGTGCGACTCGGCCGCGTGGCTACGGGACGCGACCGCGTGCTGGGCTGCGGCTATCATGGCTGGCTCGACTGGTGTCAGGGCGGGGCCGTGCGCGGCGTGCCCGAGGCCATACGGGCGCTCTACGCGGAACTGCCCTTCAACGACGTGGAACGTACCCGTGCCGCGATTCGGCAGGCTGGAGACACGCTCGCGGTGGTCGTGGTGGAGCCGCTCATCGTCGCCGAGCCGAGCCGCGAGTGGCTCTCGATCCTCAGAGCCGAAACGTCCCGGGTGGGCGCGATACTCGTCTTCGACGAGATCAAGACCGCGTTCCGGCTGGCGATTGGCGGTGCGGCCGAGCGGTATGGGATCGCCCCCGATCTGGTGGTGCTCGGCAAGGCACTCGCGAACGGGTTTCCGTTGGCCGCGGTCGGAGGCCGTGCCGACCTGATGGCCGGCGTAACACAGACGTGGATTTCATCCACGCTCGCCACCGAGAGTGTGGCCCTCGCAGCAGCCCGAGCAACTGTGGAGGTCATGCAAACCGAACCTGTCTGCGCCCATCTGCGCGACACGGGATCACGTCTCCTGGCAGGGCTGCAGCGGCTGCACGAGCGCTATCCACGGCTCGTCAGCGGTGTCGGCGGGGTGCCCGAGATGTGCTTTTTGCACTACGCGGACGAAAGCGCGGCCCGCGTGGTGGCGCAGCGCTGCGCCAGCCGCGGTCTTTTGTTCAAGCGGACCGCGTACAACTTTGTCTCGCTCGCGCATGACGCGGCGACTGTGACGCGGTCGCTGGAAACGTTGGCAGCTTTCCAGCACAGTGGGATCCGAAGCTTGGAATTCACGTGACTTGAAGTCGCGGC
>JADMIO011270885.1_pt1 | contig 58898 bp, 81 predicted proteins | sample 8958161 | NCBI WGS metagenome assembly JADMIO01 (sample SAMN16585339, study PRJNA669376) | soil metagenome | isolation source: Crop rotation soil | place: USA: Cullars Rotation, Alabama | collected 2011 | reverse complement strand
CGCGACAACTTGTCCACGTGGAATTCTAAGCTTAGGATCCCAATGTGCTGGAAAGAAATACTGGTTCGGGGCGCATCTGGTCTCGGACTGGAAGACCGGTTCGGCCTGGAAGATCATCATGAAGGATGGGCGGGTGGCCGACACGGGCGAATTGGTGGAAGTCGATCCGCCGCGCCGCATGGTGATAAAATGGCGCAACGAATTCATGCCGGAGCTGAAGGCGGAAGGTTATTCACGCTGCGTTTTCGACATCGAGCAGATGGGTGAGGCCTGCAAGCTCACCATCAGCCATTCGATCGAGAAGGATCATTCCAAATTCGTCGAAGCGGTGTCGGGCGGTTGGCCGCGCATCCTGTCGAACCTGAAATCACTGCTGGAGACGGGTGCGGTGACCTTGCCCGATTAGAGCAACGCGGCGATTACGGCGCGCGCCGCATTCCAGTCTTTGGCGATGTGGTGCGCACCGGCGTCTCGCAGTTTCCCGTCATGGCCGGGCGTCAGTTGTGCGGCGGCGTGAAGTCCGATGGCGGTCATGCCGGCGGCCCGGGCGGCGCGGATGCCGCCGGGACTGTCTTCGATCACAATGCAGTCGGCGGGCCGCGCGTTCAGGCGTTCGGCGGCGAAGAGGAAGATGTCAGGCGCGGGCTTGCCGTTTGTCACCAGTTCGGCGCTGTAGACATGGGCGCCGAAATCCTCCGTCAGGTCCAATGCCTCCAGGCATAGCGCCAAGCGGTCCGCCGAGCTGGAGGAAGCGATGGCGCGGGGCAGATGCGCGAATTGGCGGATGGCGGCGCGGGCGCCGGGGACTTCGGTCAGTTCGGCTTTGAAGCGGCGGTGGATGTTCGCCTTGAGCGTGTCGCCGAAATCTTCAGGCGGAACGAGGCCGCGTTCGGTCAGAAGCATGCCGGTGCGGGTCACGACTTCGGGCCAGCGCATACCGAGATAGGTGGCGATGGACTGCTCCGCCGTCATGGGAAAGCCCAGGCGGGTGACGCCTTCGGCCATGGCGGTGTTCACCAGCACTTCGCTGTCGGCGATGACGCCGTCGAAATCGTAGATCAGGGCGCGGGTCATGGAAGGATTGCGATGCGCCGTTACTTGACCCGCCAGGTGAAGTCGGGCTTACGGCCGCTATGCGCCAGCATCAGGAGCGAGGTTTCCAGGCTGTCGCGGGTGGCGAAGGTGCAGACATTGTCTTTGGACTTGATGCCGAATGGCGTGGTGACGGCGGCGTCTTTTTTGCAATCGGGGCGGAATTCCTCCGCGCCCGTCTTGGTCTTCCGTAACAGGCCGTAATAGCGGGGATCGGTGGGTTTGATCGCGTCGCAGCCCGCGGGCTTGTCGCAATGGGTGAGCGAGACCGCTTCATAGACCATCATGTCTTCGGGAATGCCGCGCAAGTCGAAGAAGCGCAGGACGAAACCTTCGCCATGGCCGTCGCCCGGATCGGTGCCGATCATCCGGTAGGTGCCGTCTTTCAAGGTGAGCGCGAAGTGCTGCTCGGTCGGTTTTCCATCGTTCTTGCCGCCGGTTTCGGTGACGGCGCCGGCGCGGAAAGGCGTGACCGGATCGGCCTTGCCATAAAGCGTGCCGTCGGATTGCCAACAACCCGCCAGCATTAGCGTGGCGGCGAGAAGGGGGAGGCCTTTCATCATATCGGGGATCCTGGTTCCGGCGGACGGGGACAATGGGGTGCGAGGCGCGGCTTCATAAGCCGCCAAAAGGCGATAACGGGCGCAGCGATCATCACCAGCAGCGCCAGATGGCGGAATGTATCGGGGGCCGACGAGGAATAGACGGCGAGGCCCGCGAGGAACCCCGCCATGCCCATCGCCAGCCATCCGGTTTGCTGTGCCCTGCCCATGGCTCATTCTAGCACGAAACCGGACCGGATTGGACGATAACGCCTTGATCGGGCGGGAGCTTCAGGCGGCGTGTCTTTCCCACACTTATATGATAGCGTTCCGGCATGGGACCTTCCGATAGAAATGACCCGCAAAGCCGCGCCCAAGCTGTGTTCACGGCTTCGGAACAGCGCGACAAATCGGTGCGCGCGGAAATCGAAAAAGAGCGCGCCGCCACCGATGCCAAGACAGCCCGGTTGAAGGCATTGCGTCTGGCCAAGGAAGCGGAGGATGCCGCAAACGAAGCGGCCAATCCGAAGCCGGTCGCGGTCAAGGCGGCCAAGAAATCCGTCAAAAAGAAAATCGTCAAAGTCTGATCGCAGACGTTGCGTGAAATTGCATCGGCGTTGGACCGCTGTCGTGGAAGCGCGCGCGGGAATTTCATTTGCTTGCTTTGCGAGTAACCAAAAAGCGTGGGCTGCGGCATTGTTGCAGCTAATTCGAGGTAACCATTCTTTCCGCAAGCCGCGGCCTTTAATCTGGGCTAAATAGCGGCGCTCTGCAGATTCCATCCGGCCCGCGCCGAAACGCCGTTTCACCATCGCCATGAACCACAATCCACGCAAAACCGAGGATGCGAGTGCCGCGGCTTTGACCGCGATGCGCGAACCGCCGGGCCGGCTTGGCGATATCGTGCGCCGGCTGAAACAGGCACAGCCTTTGCCGCCGCGATTGATTCCGCTGATGGCTTCCGCCGGCGAGGCAAGCGGGAAATAGCGTCGCAAAAGTTTCTTGCGCCTGCGCTGTGGATAGACTGGTTCCTTTGAAACCGCGCGTCGTCGAATCGCTTATCAACCCGCGACCTCCAAACGCGTGTGTTGATATGTGTCAGCGACCCAGCCGTGAGCGGAAACCCGAAACCGAAGGCAGTGTATCGGAGGATCCGATCTGGCAGATGCCGGAGCCGCCAGGCGCGCTCGGCGATATCGTGCGCCGGATGAAGCGGCACGCAGCCCTTCAGCAGGATATCGGGCTGATTCCAGATGCGGGGCGCAGTCCGGCGTAAGCCGGGATCTGCTTTACGCGCCCGTCAAGTCGCATCTGGCGCGTTAACCAGCGCCTTCGATTTGCATGCGCCGATCGCTTGGTTCGCCTATCCAAACCGGCAAGGCTCCCGTAAGGAATCGGAAGGGGCGCGGATTTGATCCGCCGGACCGCGTATCGGTGCCGATTGGGACGCCTCGGATCGCGGTTGGGGCATTCTGTGAAGATTCGAAGCGGCACGTTGGCGATGTTGGCGCTAACCGGATTGTGGGCTGGTCCGGCGGTGGCGCAGAATAATCCGTTCCGCGACAAGCCGCTTGTCGCCCCGCCGGCATCGACGCCAAATCCATTTCCCGAACCAGCGGTCGATTCCGCGCTGGCGGTAAGACTGGATGCATTGGTAGCGGCAGAGGATTGGAAAGGCTTGCGCGAAGCGGTTTCCCCGCTGAACGATCCGCCCACAATGCTCAAAGCAACGAATTGGCTGAAAGCCAAGGCCGATACCGGCGGTTCGTTCATCATCCCATTTTTGTATGCGCGCAATCTGTGGCTTTTCACGGAGGCCGCGCGCATGTCCAACAAGGAGACTGCCGATACCGATGGCGTGCGGAACCAGGCAGCCTTGATGAGCTTGTATGCGGTGGCGCTGGTGCACATGGACGGCATGGCTTGCGCCGATCACACGGCGCCCGAACATTGGCTGACCAGTCTTGCGCAGAGCGAGGCGGGCAGTGCGCTGCGTTATTGGAGAGATCAGCCAGCCGACTTAAAAGATCATACAGTGCGGGTTGCGGTCGGACTGGAGGCTATTACCGCCAGGCGTCGCAGGGCGGAAGATCCCCTGGTCTGCAGCGGCGGTCTGGACGAACTTGGCGCCGGGATAGCGGCGGGAACGGTCGGCGAAGGAAAAGCTGAGCCTGGGCATATCGGGCGCGTGCATGAGGTAAAACCGCCACCCGGGTGGAAGCCTTCCTTCAAGTCCGCCAGTGAATATCTCGCCAAGCAGGACAAGGAGCGCGGCGCCGGCCTTTACGACTATCTCTATCCTGCCGAAAAGCAGCCGGATGCGGAGACGCTTGCCGCTGCGGGAAGGATGTCCAACGCACCAGCGGCGCCCGCTGGGCTGCAGGACGATCCCACCGTGAAATTGGCTCTAGCAGCGCTGCCCGCGCCGCCGAACCCGGAGAGCCTGAACATCATTCTGCGATATACGATGGTGGCCAAATCCTGGTGGCTGGAAACGCGCTGTCACATTGTGGAACCGGCAAACACCGCAGGATTTGCGAATGATGTGGCGGTTAGCACGCGTGCGATGCGGCTGTCCCTCGGGAAGATATATGGCGTCGCGGATGGCAAAGCTGGAGAGTATGTCGAGAAAATCCAGATGCATCAGCTGGAAGGGCTGAGCACGGCGAAATTCTATGGGTGTGGACCGGACGCAAAAAATGCGTTTGCGCCAGGCTTTGCAGAAATCCAGCGCGTCATGGGCCGGCCGCAATAGTTTTTGACCGTGAATCGATAGCGGCGGATCAGGATACCGGTCCAGGCGGGAAAGTGCCGGGCGGGGATTTGGCGGAGAGCTGCCAGTCATTTCCGGTGCGAATGAGAGTGCCACGCCAGCGGCGCTTTTCCGGCACATCGGTGAACAGTGAAAGCGTGATGCGGTCGCCGGACCAGTTTTTCACCTCGACCTGATAAGGAATCGGCAGGGACGGATCTTCGACATGGGTCTGGGCGAGGGTGTGCGCCCATTCCAGCACCGCGCCATCACCTTCGCGGCGCCAGATTTCCAGATTGTTGGGGCCGATATCATTTTCCAGATCGTAAGGCGCAACCAGGAAGCGCTGACCGTCGGGCGAGAAGACCGGCATGGCGGCAAGCCGAATGAGGCGTCCGCTGGTCTCGTCCATAAAAATGAACCTGCTGCCTTCATAGAAGAATTGCTGCACCACCAGGGCGCGGGGCTTTGCGAAGGCGCCCATGAAAGCGAAGGCGTCGCAATGCTCGGCATCATCGATATCGCAAGCGGCCTTGTGATCGGTGAAGGTGACGGACGGCGCATTGCGGGGCTTGAGAATAAGATCGTCACCCCTTCGTTCGGCCAGATCCTTGGCGGCCAGGATCAGCGCGGGTTCACTGGCGCGGGTGGCACACAGTGCATTGGCGGCGCAATCGTCCGCAAGCTTGGGGCCTGTGGTGCAGGCGGCCGCGAACAGAAGGATGGAAAGAAGGGGAAATGTCTGGCGCATGCGCCATCCATAGCATAGTCGCATGACATTGGCGCTGGGTGAGACGGCGGCGTTAACTGTTCTTATGCCGCCTCAGCGGGGAGGGCGCCGAAGGTGCGGGAGCGGGCGCGGTAGGCGTCCAGGGCTTCGGCGAGATCGCCCTCGGTGAAATCGGGCCAATGTTTTTGCGCGAAATAGAGTTCGGCATAGGCGCATTCCCAGAGCATGAAATCCGACAGGCGCTGTTCGCCGCTGGTGCGGATCAGAAGGTCGACGGCCCCGGCTTCGCCCGCGAGCTGGTGGATAAGGTCGGTTTCGGCGGCATCCGGGGCGAGGGTGCGGGCGGCGGCGAGGATGGCCTGGCGGGCGGAATAGTCGATGGCGACGCGCAGATGCAAGGCGTCGCCGAACTGGGTGGCGGCTTCGCTGCGTTCGATCTCGGCGACCAGATCGGGAGAGAGGCGGTCGCGCCGCCCGATGATGGACAGGCGTACGCCGTCGCGGACCAGATCTTCGGTCTCGGTGTCGAGATATTCGCGGAAGAGGCGCATCAGGGCGGCGACTTCCGCCTGGGGGCGCTGCCAATTGTCGGCGGAGAAAGCATAGACGGACAGCGTTTGGATGCCCTGGTCCGGTGCGGCACGCACGATCTGGCGCAAGGTGTCGATCCCTGCGCGGTGCCCAGCGGCGCGCGGCAGATTTTGCGCGCGGGCCCAGCGGCCATTGCCGTCCATGATGATGGCGACATGTGCGGGAGTTTGTTTGCCGTCACAAGAACTTTGCATTGCAGAGTCTCCTGTCAAAAAAAAGGGATCAACCGGGAATGATGCGCAGGCGTGCGTGGCTGAAATCTTCGCCCGCGGTCTGGGCGGCATCGCGCACCAACTGTTCCAGCAAGGCGAGATAATCGAGGAAGCGACGGCGGCCGCTGCGGGTGAGCGCGCAATGGGTTTGCGGGCGGGTGCCTTCGAAGCTTTTGGTGATCTCCACCAGGCCGGCTTCCTGAAGCACCTGAAGATGGCGGCTGAGATTGCCATCGGTGAGGCGGCAAAGTTGTTTCAGGTCGGAGAAGGCAAGGCCCTTGGGATGGGCGACCAGCGAGGAGAGCAAGCCCAGCCGGGCTTTTTCATGCATCACGCGGTCGAGGCCTTCAAACGCGAAGGGCGCGTCGTCAGTCTTCGTCATCGGATTCTCCGGCGGAAAAATAGAGGATCGCGGCCATCAGCATTTGGCCCGCGAAGAAGGGAACGCCCATCAGCCAGGGCGCTAGTGCATGATTATCGTCGGCCAGGAGCAGGCTGGCGAAAGCGGAGACGAAGTAGAAGCCCGCGACCAGCATGATGTTGCGGGGGAGCGTGCGCACGGAAGCGAAGATGCCGAGGCTGACGAACAATTGCCAAAGGCCCGGCATCATCCACAGCACGTGCGGCTCAAAGCGCAGCAGGAAGATGGGAATGAAGAGGCACGCAGCGGCGGCGGGGAGAAACTGTTCGATCGCCTGGGCGATCATGGTGTCGGCCAGGCTGGAATGATGGCGGCGCGAACGGCCCTGCATCTCGATCCGCACCAGAGCTGCGGAAAGAAGGCCGGCGCCTACCCAGCTCCAGACAAAGATAGCGGGCGTGGTGTCGGGAAGGATGCGGAAGAGGCTTTGCACAAAGGCGGTGGCGATGCCGATCACGCCGGTGATGACAATGGTGACCGGGCCATAGCCGCGAAAGGATGTGCCCGCGGCGATCTGGGTGCGGATTTCCCCGATGTCGGAAAGCGCCTTGTTGATGTCGCGCATGGGGCCTTTGGGTCTGGGAACTTTGTGTTGCAAAGTAACCGGGAGAGCCTTGGCTGGCAAGCCTTTCCATTGCGCCGTGGTTAACGGTCTGCGACAGGAGATGTGTGCGATCGGGAGTGGCGGCAATTGGCCTGGTACAAGAAGCATTTTCCCGAGACCTGGGCGGCGACCAGCGTGTTGGACGATTTCGTGCAGGTGTTCATGGCGTATGGCGGGCCGCCGCCGATGATGTTGATCGAAGAGCCGCATGGGCCGCTGGAATCGACCTTGTGGGTGTGGCTGCCGGAAGAGCATTTGCTGGATGCGTTTCCTGGATTTGCGGCAGCGGATGCGGATGGATTGCCGAAAGCGGCGATATTGCTGGCGGGAAACCGGGCGCGGTTCGATGCGGATTTTGCGACGGCGGCGCGGCCGAAACGGGTGTGAGTTGGCTTTGTCATGCGCGCCCTGTATGAGGGGCGCATGAAAATCACCCCGAAGAATCCCGCCAAGATGACCGATGCCGAGCGTGCGGCCATGAAGACGCAGCATCCCCAGCCATTCGGCACCAAGGCGCAGCAGAACAAGGGCAAGCGGGTGCAGCCTGCCTTCCAGAAGCGGAACAATCAGAAGGGCCGCTGACGGTTCTTTGATTGCCGGCGCGGCGGATCAGTTTTGTTCCAGTGTGCGGAGGCTGGCGTCCAGCCGGTCCGGGTTGCCTTGCGGCACGTCGCGGCAATACGCATCCAGTGCGTCCGTCAGATCGGTCAGGCGCCGCTCTGTGGCATCCGGCGGCGGCGCGACTCTGCGATCCTCTGTGCGATCCTCCATCTGTGCGCCGCGAGGTTGAAGCACGACTTCATAGTCCAGTGAGGCATATCTGTCGTTGATCTGGGCAAACATCGGTGCGGCCCGGCGCCAGGCCGCGGCAATGCGCTGACCCAGACCGGGATCGATGGGCATGCGGCAGCGCTTGGTCGTGTGCAAGGTGGATGTCATCCAGTACTCCCCGTTTTCGTACCGGATGAGATTTATCCGGTTGCCGAACGGCTCATGTGTCGGTGCGCTGCCGGGAGCGATAAAAGCGAAGGCGTAACTGTCCCGCCTTTCCAGCACGGTTTCGCCGCCGGTATCCGGCGGAGATACACAGGCGGAAAGGCAGAGCAGTGTCAGCGGCGCCCAAAGGTGGCGTTTCATGCCGGAGTCCTTTTGCCGACTGTCTCACAGAATTTTCGAAGCTAAAACAATTTTGATGGCGGTCCGGATTGTGGCATTGGTTTTGCCATTCTCCCGCTTTGTGTGCGGCGAGTGTTTTTCCAAACCATGAAAGACTTCCTCTCTTGCGCATTCCCGTGCGCCGGTGTCCCGCCGGCGTGGACCGACGTTTCGATTCAATCGCGAATGATACCGACGAGCTGATCCGGCTTGCCCAGCGCGGGCATGTCTTCAGCGCGGGCGAATGGGTGGAGAGAACTTTCACGGACAATGTCAACCAGGCCCCGATGCGCGGGCCGAGCGATACCCAATAGGAGCAGCCATGAAGAAGATTGCGATCAAATCCTTGAAGGCCGTCAAACCGGTGGTGGCGAAGAAGCCCGCGAAGTCGGCGGAGAAGAATACGGACGCGCTGGAAGCGCCGCACAAGCTGAAGCCGCATCATTATCGCTACAAATAAGCGAAGATACGTGAAAGTCCGCAAACGCAAGGCATCAACCCGCAAGAAACCGCGGGGCGATGCCAAAGCGGCGGCGGAGATCCGCAAAGCCGCGCAATTTTACGGCAAGCGGGCGATGGCGATCCTGTGGACCATTGCGTCCAAAGCCGAGAGCGACAATGCCCGCATCGCCGCGTGCAAGGAAATCCTGGACCGCGGCTATGGCAAGGAAAGCCGGATGCCGCCCACCGAACAAGAGCAAGCCGTGATCCGGCGCATCGAGCGCATCATTGTCGATCCTAAAAATTGAAACACCGCGCGCGTTCAAGCCCCTGCTGCTGCCGTCGCGCTACAAGGGCGCGTATGGCGGGCGCGGATCGGGCAAGTCGCACTTCTTTGCCGAGAAGCTGGTGGAAGATTGTCTGGAGGAAAAAGGCATGCTGGCCGTCTGCATCCGCGAGGTGCAGAAGAGCCTGATGCAATCCTCCAAGCGGCTGTTGGAAGCCAAGATCGAGGCGCTAGGTGTCGGGCATTTGTTCAAAGTGTTCGAGCGGGAGATTGAGACGCCCGGCGACGGGATCATCATCTTTCAGGGACTTGCGGATCACACGGCGGAATCGATCAAATCCCTGGAAGGTTTCCGGCGGGCATGGGTGGAGGAGGCGCAGGCCTTGTCGGCGCGGTCCTTGACGCTGCTGCGGCCCACCATCCGGGCCCAGGGTAGTGAATTGTGGGCAAGCTGGAATCCCCGGCGCAAGGCGGACGCGGTGGATGATTTCTTTCGCGGGGCGCAGCCGGTGACGGGCGCCGCCGTCATCTGTGCGAACTGGCGGGACAATCCGTGGTTTCCGGCTGAGCTGGAAGCGGAGCGGTTGATCGATCTGGAACGGTACCCGGACCGGTATGATCACATCTGGGAAGGCGGATATATCCGCGCGCTGGAAGGCGCCTATTTTGCGCGCGAGCTTCAGGTCGCGAAGGCGGAAGGGCGGATCGGCAAAGTCGCGCGGGATGCGCTGCTGCCGGTTCGGGCGGTGTTCGATCTGGGTGGGAGCGGGGCATCCGCCGACGCGATGGCGATCTGGATCGTGCAGTGGGTGGGGCAGGATATTCGCGTGCTGGATTACATCGAAGGCGTGGGGCAGGTGCTTTCCTATTATGTCGGCGAGATGCGGGCGCGGGGGTGGGGGCAGGCGCTCTGCATCCTGCCGCATGACGGGGTGAATGAGAATGCGATCACCGGCAAGCGCTATGAGGATCATCTGCGCGAAGCCGGGTTCGATGTGACGGTGGTGAAGAACCAGGGCAAGGGCGCGGCAATGATGCGGGTGGAGGCGGCGCGGCGGCTGTTTCCGCAAATCTGGTTTGACGAGGCCGCAACGGAAGCGGGGCGCGATGCGCTGGGCTTTTATCACGAGCGGCGGGATGCCGAGCGGGGGGTAGGGCTGGGGCCGGAGCATGACTGGTCCAGTCATGCGGCGGATGCGTTCGGGCTGATGTGCGTGGCGTATGAGCGGCCGGTACGGCAGCAAAGAGCGCTCGAGATACCGGCGTTTGGGGCGGTTTAGCACTTCTCCCCATCATATTGCGTCAACGTTGAACGCAGCATAGTTGTGCATTTACCACCTGAGCGATTATAGATAGCAGGCGGTCAGCCACCGATTAATGATAAAAATCGGCTAAATTCGATTTTCGGGTTGGGGCTCTATGAATAACAAAGAGGGGCATATTTGCGTTGAACACCCACGTGAACCGTGGGGCGCGAAAGAGCCTGAAATTATTATTCACTCCCGGCTAGATCGGTTGAAAGGCCGCGAGGATACGCCCGAGCGTGCTCTCTATATGGCTGCCAAATTTCATTTCTCGATGGAAGCTGCAAAAGAGGTGGTTCTTCGCAGTACCGATAAGGCAGCGTTGGATTCCATAATAGCGCATACGATTGCATTGGGTATCAATGCCAGAATTCTCGTGCCACACCCCTCATTTGACGATGACAGCGGCGAGGACCAGGTATCGAAAACGACGGTCCCCAAAAACGCGTTGCCCTTTGCGTATGCGGCATATTTGAGCCGAAACTTGGGATGTCCGATTGACGAAGAGTTAGTCCAAATTGGAAGGGTGGGGCGCACAAAGTTACCCAAATGGGCCAGGTTCCTTTATCAGCCAATTTTCGGGGGTGTAGTTCCTAGGGGGCAGACCTATATATTGGCTGATGACGTTTGCTCGACTGGTGGAACCTTTTGTGCCCTGCGTAGCTACATTGTAAGGAATGGTGGTCGGGTGGTATTCGCTACGGCCATGGCTAATGGAATTGGCAGAAATCAGCCTTTTTCCATTGAGGAACAAACAGTTAACCAGCTTATGCGATCCTTTGGCGCGGAGCTGGATGAGTTTTGGACTGCAACCATAGGTCATGGTATTACTTGTCTAACGGAGGCTGAGGGTAGATTCCTCAGTGAATGGTCAGATGCAGAACAAGCTAAAGGCTGCCCAGCCGGACCAGAGTTGCTACGGCGACTCCGAGGTCAGCTTGATGAGGCAGCAGCTAAAGATTGGTAAGGCCGAGGCGCTGAGCGTATTTTCGGCCGAAGAATTTCCGATTGACCCTCGGATTGTTGAAGCTCGTCAGAAGCTCAGCCAGAACTAACTTCAACTCTTCTATTGTATCAACGTAAACGACCTTGCTCGAGAGGGTTTGGCCGTCTTCCCTCGTCGTATCTGCTAATTACTAAGACCTGAGGGCAGTGCCACCCGGGCTGATGGGCTTTACCTTCGACACACGCCCAGCACCGCATAGCCTCGCGCTCAGTTGCGCTTGCAGTGCCTTAGCCGCCCTTCGGGCGGCTTTTTTATTTTCCAAATACAACCAAGGAGTACCCAATGGCAGAGAAACTGGCATCGCCTGTTTATTATTCCAGCGCCACCGGCGGTCTGACGACCACCACGGCGGACAATATCGGGACGCCGCTCGCCGGCATCCGGACGTTTTTGTCCGGGCTGCAATATGCCAACAAAAGCGCCACGGCGTCGGAAATCGTGGTGTTGGACAACGCGACCGTGATCTGGCGCGGTTATGCGCCTGCCAGCGCGACCAGCACCAGCAATATCGTGTTCGATCCGCCGTTGCAGGCTTCCACCAACTCCCAGATGAAGGTGGCGATGATCACCACGGCCACCGGGACGGTGGTTTCGGCGCAGGGCTTCCAGGCGCCGTGACTGCTTAAAGCTTCGCGCCGCCCAATCATCTTATCCACCTGGATCCCCTTCCCTCGCGCGATGCACTGCATCGCGCTCGCCGGGGATGACAACGAACGCAAAAATAGAGCCCTTCGTATCTCGCGCTTACGCAAAGCGCGGTCAGAAGCCGGCTAAGCGCCCGAACACATGGTGGATGAAAGTCCGCGGCCGGATGGCCCGTTCGCACGCATCCTTCGCTTACCGCCCCCCCATATCCCGAACTGAAAGGTCCCGATCTCGATGAATGACGTCTCATGCCCTTATGGCGAGGAAGACATGCTGGCGATCGTGCGCGCCGAGATGGAGCGCTCGGTCGGGTTCGAGAATGACGAGCGGCTGCGGTCGGATCGGCTTCGAGCGCTCGACTATTATAAAGGCGACATGCGGGGGGACATTCCCGCGCTGCCCAACCGCTCGCGGGCGGTGTCGAACGATGTCGCCGATGCGGTGGAGACCATCCTGCCGGATCTGATGGAGATCTTCACGGCCGGCGGGGATGTGGCGGCGTTTGTGCCCAACAAGCCGGGCGACGAGGATGCGGCGCGGCAAGAGACCGATTACCTCAATCACGTGATCTTTCAGGACAATCCGGGATTCCTGAATCTTATGACGGGATTCAAGGATGGGCTGCTGCTGAAGACTTGTCTGTTCGAGTTCGGCTGGAAGAGCGATTATGCGGACGAGGATTTCACCGGCAAGACCTTGCCAGAGCTGATCGCGGCCAGCCAGTCGGGCCAGGTGTTGAACGTCAAGGCCGAGGCGCCCGACCCGGATTATCCCAATGCCCAGCAGACCTATAGTTTTTCGGTGCGCAGCGACTGTTCGGGCGCGGAATATTGGCCGGTGCCGCCAGATGATTTTTCCGTGTCGCCCGATACGGTGCGGCTGGCGGAGGCGTCCTATTGCTGTGTGCGGTCGCGGGCGCGGGTGCAGGATTTGATCGCGGAAGGCTTCGACGAGGCGCTGGTGGCGGGGCTGGAAAGCTATGCCGGGACCGACCAGGACATGCAGCGGGCGCGCGATCATGCGGGCGAGCATCAGCGCGAGGGCGCGGGCGAGGGCGCTGGTTCGGATCTGCTGCGGCAGGTGGAAATCCGCAAACATTATCTGCGGCTGAAAGAGAAAAGCGGCGACGCGTTCCAGATCTGGCGGGTGGTGACCAATGCCGACGCCACGACCCTGATCGAGCTTCGGCGCGAGAGCCGGATTCCGTTTGCGGGCGGATCGCCTTATGTGGTGGCGCACCGCTTTTACGGCTTGTCGCTGGCGGAGCAATTGTTCGAGACCCAGCGGATCAAGAGCGTGTTGATGCGCTCGCTTTTGGACTCCAGCTATTTCGCGCTCAACCAGCGCTACGAAGTGGCGATGGACCAAGCCAATGATTACACGATTTCGGATCTGCTTAGGAACGAGCCGGCGGTGCCGGTGCGTTCCAAGAGCGGCAACGCGGTGCGGCCGCTGTCGGCGGGCGGGTTGGGCTTCGACGCCTATCAGGCGCTGGAATATTTCTCCACCGTGGGCGAGCAGCGGACCGGTGTGGTGCGCAATGCCCAGGGGCTCAACCCCGATACGCTTCACGATACCGCCAAGGGCGCGATGATGCTGATGCAGGCGGCGCAACGGCGCGTGCGGATGATCGCACGGGTGCTGGCGGAGACTTGCGTCAAGGAATTGTATCTGGGGCTGCATGCCTTGATCCGCGAACATGCGGAAGCGGCGCGGGTGGCGCGGTTGAACGGCAACTGGATCGCCATCGATCCCACCAGCTGGGGCGAACGAAACGCCATGACCATCGAAGTCGGGCTTGGGGCGGCGGGGCGCGACCAGGACTTGGCGGCGATGACGCAGCTGGCCCAAGTGATGACCATGATCGTGGGTCAGCAGGGCGGCGCGGCGGGGCCGATCGTGACGTTGAACAATGCCTATAACGCGGCGATCGACCTGGCCAAGGCGCTGGGGCGGCGGCAGCCGGAGCGGTATTTCACCAATCCGGCGGGCGTGCCGGTGCAGCCGCCGGATGGAAATGGCGCGGCGGCGAATCCGCTGGCGGCGATGGCGCAGGCCCAAGCCGCGCAATCGGCGGCGGCGGTGAATGCACAGGCACAGGTGGCGGCGCGGGGGCAGGACATCGAAGCGGGTGTCGCGCTGCGCAAAGCGCAGGCTGATGCGGCGCTGAAGAAATACGCCATCGATCAGAAAGCGAAGACGGAGCTGATGACGGCTGCCATCAAGGCGGGCGTATGAGCAGAGCGATGGGCGAGGAGGTGATGTGATGAAGGCAGGGCTGTTTGGTGGGGGATGGGAAGATTATCTCGATGCACTCAGCGAGGCGTTTGATCGACATGCGGCCGAGAATGCGCCGCCGCATCCATTTGGTGCGAGTGTCGATGCGATCTTGACGGGATATCCGGATGATGCGGGAAGCTTACCTGCGTCGCCGCCCGGTCCTGTGGAACGCGCATCAGATTTCGCCAATGGGGTTTATGTCTATGGTGGCGCGAATGGTGATTCTTTCGCTCAATTCAGGGATGTGACGCAGCCGCTCGCCGGGAATTTCGCGCCAAATTCCGGGATGGCGCACGCACCCGGAGAAAGCCCGGCGCTTATCGCGCCGGTATCGTATTCGGCGCCCTCAGATTCTCACCCGTCCTCCAAAATAAATTCCGGAAGGCTGGGAGTGCAATCGGGGCTGCAATTTCCGCAAGACAATCAGGGCAGTTCGAGTAGCAATTCCGCCAGTCATATCCCACGCGGAGAAGCATTGGCGCTGCCAGGCCGCGCCGTTCCGGGGCACGCGGATCCATCAGTCTGGCAAAGCAAGGCGATGCGGGATGCGTCCGTGCGTGCCACAGGAGATCATTTCTGGGCCCCGGATAATTTTGTTGACAAGGTCAATGAGTGTCCAACTCATGCAGGTCCTGACGCCGATGCCTGCATTGATATAGATACGGATGGCGAGATAAAGACATGGTATAACCATCCGGCATATGATCCTTTGGATCTGGTTGTCAAAGAAGGCATCAATGCTCATGAGGATAAGCATAAATCGCAGTTACAAGCCTATCTTCATTGGTGGGAACCGACCTGGATGAGTCGGGGGTTAAAGGCTCTCAATTATTATATCGATCCGGGAAAATTCGAGATACCGGCCTATCAGGCAGAAATCGATAAGCTGCAAAGGCATCTTGACCAACATCCTGAAGATCCAAAATATGATGCGATCAAGGCACGGATAAGGGATCGGCAATTACAAATAGAGCGGTATCGTAAGTTATAAAGGTGGCGAGCCTGGTTTAAAAAATTGGGGGCGGCATGTGGTGGCATGAACAGGTTCTGATTTGGAGAGATTTGGCACCATTTCAGAGGGAAGTGCCTCTGTTTGCGCTGATTCCGCTCGTTGATGCGTTTACTGGCTTATCCAAATTCGTCGCCAAGGCGTTGAACCTTCCCAAAGGGCGGGACCCAGTATTGCTGGTTATGATGCTTCTTGTTTATGTGGTGCGGACGACACAGTGGGGTGATTATGCGAGGTGGGGCGGTAGTTACGACTTCGACACTGCTCCACATGATGACGCATTGTTTGACGCCTGGATCCATCACCTTAATGTCTTGACGATATACTTCTTCATTTATCTAGGGCTTATCTGCAGTTGTGCGATTATTTGTGCGATATGGGCCAAGCTGCAGAAGCGATCTTTCTTTGTCTGGCTGCCAATCGGACTTATCGGGACCGTCGGGGCGATCGTCTGGCTGTTCGTTAACCGGCCGTCAAAGACATCGGCGCGCCTTGCAACCGCGAGTCAAGACTAGGCCTCATTCCGTCAATCGTCCGCGAGCCGATCCATAGGCCGGCCACGAGGGTCTCTGGCAAACAGAGGAGCGTTCCTGCGTCGCTGGGGCCGGAGCATGGCGGCCATGAGATGGCGTCTGCCGGTCGGAAGCGCCGCGACGCTGACAAATCCCAAAAGGAAAATTGCCATGACAGAGGCGCTGAAGATCCGCGAGAAGGCGGCGGGGAAGGAATATCCCGAGACAAAGGCGGCGTTCGGGCGGGTGCGGGCGGCGGCGGTGGAGAAAATGTTCGCTACCCTGCCGTCACAACCGGAGAAGCGCGAGGAGTTGTACCGGCTGGTGCATATCCTGGACGAAGTGGAGCGCGAGCTGATGGCGGCGATGGGGCCGGGCAATGACGCGATCGAGGCCTATATCGAGACGCTGGGTGAGGAGACGGTGCGATGAAGGCAGGGCTGTTTGGTGGCGCTGCCGCTCGCCCGTGCTCGCGGCGTTCGTCGCTCTCGCAGGTCCACCGGACCTGCTCGCCCGCTTAGGCGGGCTGCTCCTCACGGGAAGACTATCTGGACGCACTCAATGATGCGTTCGACCGGCATGTGGCCGAGAATGCGCCGCCCCATCCGTTCGGCGCGAGTGTCGATGCGATATTGACCGGGTATCCGGATGATGTGAGCAACTTACCGTCGCCGTCGGGTCCTGTGGAGCGCGTGGGCGGGTTGGGCTCGAAGTCTGTAACGCCGATATCCTATTCGGCATCCGCGAATTTCCACTCGTCGTCCGATATGAATTCCGGAGGCCTGGGGCCGCAGTCAGGGTTGCAATTTCCGCAAGATGGCCAAGGCAATCCGAGCAGCAATACCGCCAGTCTTAAGGACGTCGTTGCGGCACCCTGAAGGCTGTGCTGACAGTCAGCCTTTGCCGCTCATGCGGGCGAAGACCATGCGGTCCTTGTTGTCCTGCATCAGCAGGGTGAGGCCGGAGATGGTGCCCAGCCCGAGGCTGTCGGGCATGCCGGTGTCGGGGTCGGCGGCGATCTTGGCGTAAGGCGCGTTGGCGACCTTGTCCCATTTGCCCGCGGGCTTCTTGATTTCCAGGCTGGCGACGGTTGCCTTCAGAACCAGGCGCACGATGGCGGGATGCGGCGCGGCCGGCTTGGTCAGGCTGGGCATGCCGTCGATCATCTGCCAGCCATTGGCCAGCGCCCACTGGGTGATCTCATCTTTCGTCATGACGCGAGTGGAGCAGAGATCGCGCGCGGCTTCAACAATCTTGCGGAACAGGAGAAGACATGAGCAAGGCCGGGCTTTTTGGCGGCGGTTGGGAGGATTATCTGGACGCGCTCAATGATGCATTCGACCGGCACGTGGCCGAGAATGCGCCGCCGCATCCTTTTGGGGCGAGTGTGGATGCGATCATGACGGGCTATGGGGATGGGCCGGACGAGGCTTCTCAGCCGGTGGGCGAGGGCGGCGGCGATTTTCGAGCGGAAGTTATTCCGGTCAATTTGTTGTGGAAAAATCCAGGCACGATCGAGACGCGTATGACGCAAGACGAGGGGCGTGTAGCACAGCCTGTCAAAAGCGATGCCGGTGCGCCGCCAGCTACCGAACCCACCGAAGCGGAGGTTTTAAAGACGGTCGACGAGGCGAACAGTTTTGCCGCCGATCTATACAACCGGTACGCGAACAAGGCGAACCCACCGACCGCGGAAGCACGTGCGCGGGATCAGGCAAAAATTCAGCAATTGCAGGGCCGGCTAACAGAGTTGTATTACGGAAATTTGCCGCAGCCCGCCAAAGCGGGGTCCAGTCTTTCCAATAATATCATGGGTGCATCTCTCTATCTTCTCCAGGCCGCGCAAGTGCTCGGGCCGTCGATTGCCATACCGCCTGCCGCGGGAGGCGCGATGTTCGGATTGGATGGGCCACCGGATACGATGCATCCGGGACAGAAGATCGGCCCGCACTACTAGACCAGTTGTCGGCAGCGGACTAGCCTTGGCTCAATTCTGATGGGCGGCGGGCAATGTCAAAATCCAATGTGCTGTTTGTGGCGGTGGGCATGATCCTGGCTACCGGTGCGCATGCCGAAGACGCGGATCAGCCGCTGTTCACTGCTTTCAGATCATTTTGCGCCGACACGCAGGCAATACCGTCCGCCGTGAAGCGGGCGGTAGAGGCAGCCGGGGGCAAGTTGCAGCATGTGTCGAATGGCGAGCTTAGCTTTCCCGTGAGCATCATGACTTGGGATGTCACGGTCGGCGGTCATGCCCTTATTGTAGCGGCCGGCGCTGAACGCCCGCCCCTAGGGCCGGACAAGGTCCAATTTTCCACCCATTGTCAGATCGTCAGTTTGCAGGACGAGGCCGCCAGCATGGCGCCGTTGCGCCGATGGGCTGTTGTGCCTCCAGCCTCCGAGTCCAGCATTGAAGCCATATATTTGTTTCGGGGAGAGGGGCCCGCCCGCGTCGCTGTCGCCGGCAACACCGCGAACGATGTCGATCATTGGATGATGACTCTGCGGAGGCCACAGGGGCAGAGTTTTGTACAGCTGATACATTTCTCGTTGCCCGAGCCGGCACCGCAAAAATAAATCTGGCGCCGTTGGTCAGCACGAAGCCGCGCTGCGAAAAATTTCCGTTACGAAATTGAATTCAATGCCGACGGGCCGGCTTAAATCTGAATAGACGGCGAGAAGCCGTCGGGCTTCGGATCAAGCCCGCTGCTGGCGGATGGCGTCGCGGATGCCGGGGGCGGAGAACGCGCGGCGTGTAGCGCGCAGACGCAGTTTGGTGCGATGGCGCAGATGGACCATGCGCAGGCGGGCCAATTGTTTGACAGTGTGGCGTTCGTGATAGAGGCCATAGGCCACCACGCACATGCCCAGCGCGATAAAGATCATGGTGATGATCAAGGCGGGATCACCTTGCGGAGCGGGAGATGCGGTGACTGCTGCCGCGGCGGGTTGCGGATCGCGCACCATCAGATTGACCGCCAAAAAGAGCGAGGCAAAGGCGGTGGCCGCAATGTCCGCCAGCCGGGTCTTCCGGCGCTGATTCCGCATGCAGAACCTCTATCAATCGACAGCGACTCAACGGTATGCCCTTGAATCTGCGTTGTCATTCAAAATGTGGCGGAACTTTGAAAAATGTGGCGGAACTTGGGCAACGGGGTTTTCCCGCCACAGTTCCGGCTGATGATCCGTACACAGATATTAATTAACGACCAATCGCCAAGGCAGGCGCGGCGCGCGGCGGTATTGCGTGCGCGAAGGCGCGCGAGAGGTTACCGGCCTGTCATGCGAAAGGCCGCAGGACGCTCTCAACTGGCGTTAACCGGCATTCCAGAAACCGGCCGTGCGGTCTTCAAAGCCAGCGGCGGACTTTGGATTTGTAGTCGAGATAGGGCGCGCCGAATTTGCGCTCCAGATAGGTTTCCTCGCGGGCGATGACGCCGTAGCGCAGGACGAACCAGATCACGACCAGCGCGGCGAGGAACCAGAGGCTGTCGAAGGCGATGGCGGCGCCGATCATGCCGAGCAGCGCGGCGACATAGATGGGGTTGCGGCTATAGGCGAAGGGACCGGTGGCGACGATGGCGGTCGTTGCCTGGCTGGTCAGGATGTTGGTGCGGGCCTTGCGGAAGGTGACCGCGGCCCAGCGGATGATCAGCAGCATGCCGATAACCAGGAGCACGCCCAACTGGATGTGAGGAATGGCGGGCGGGACGAAGGGCAGGGGCCAGAACCAGTTCAGGGCGAAGGCCAAGACCAGTGCGATGGCGAGGGCGATGGGCGGGTGGATGACGACATCGGGTGCGTCGGGTTTGTCGCTCATATGCAGGTCCCCTTCAGAGCGTGCGGCGGACAATGCCGCGGGGGATTGTTTCACCTTGGGGCGGTGTTCGCCAGAGCGGGCGGCGAGAGCCGGCGCTCCTGGAAGAATTTCCAGAGGATGAGGCTGGCCAGGGCCGCGAAGAAGCACCAAACGGAGATGAAGCTTTCATAGAAAGCCAGAAACGTGACCGCCAGACCCGCGATCACGACGGCGCCGAACAGATTGAGGATGCGGCTGCCGGCGAGAAGCGGCGGCAGGCAGACACAGAGAATGTAGATACCCAGCATCACCGGTGAGATCGGGTGATTGTTTACGTATGTAAGCGTATGGCCGAGGGGCCAGGCGCGATAGGGGCGCACCAGCAGAATGGCGGCGTAATTCACTGAAACGCCGATGCCGGCAGGGACAATGAAAAGCATTGCCAGGCGGCGAAGGGGGTGACGCTCCACCAGCGCCATGGCGATGGGGATCAGGAGCGGCCAGACGATGAGAGAGATGGTGGCGAACAGGGTGGCCAGCGCCGTGGTGTGGCTTGGGCCTTCCGGCACCGCGCGCCAGAGAAAACCTTCGATCGCTTGTTGTGCCGCAAAGAGCAGGGGCACCCCAGCCAGCGGCAATTCGGGAAGCGCGCGCGCCTTGGTCAAGGCGGCGGCGCCCGTCATACCCAGGATCGCGGCGGCACCGAAGCTGACGGGTGCGGAGAAGCACATGGGGCCCCGGCCTTACGCGCCGTGCGGGATCAGGACGATGCGGAAATCGCGATAGCGCTTTTTCAGGGCCATGCGGACCACGAAGGGCCACCAGACCAGCAGCACTATCAGTTTCATCACGGCACCGGCGGTGCGGTCGAGCACCTGCCCCCAGGCAAAGCCCAAGCCCAGATCGACGACATAGCCGAGCAGAAAGCCGATGGCCAAGCCGCCTATCAGGCCCCGCCAGGTCAGAAGCCAGGCAATACGCAACACCTTGTCCCAGCCGGGTTCGACGTCCTGCATCGGAATGTCCTGATGGTTTTCGGGCGGGACGATAGCGGGGTTTGGCGGCAAGCCAAAGCGGGCGTTTCAGCAGAGGAAGCTGCATGAGCAACGAAGACGGATGGAATTGGGTGTGGCAACGGTTCCATGGATTGGACCCCCACGGCATCGGCGACGTTTCCGGCGATAGCGGAGCGACTGGCATATTGGGTCCGCCCGCCCCATTGAGCGATCCGCCTGACGCAGCTACGCCTCCGGCACCAGTCATCAACTCAACGGCCGATTCCGGTGGGCCGAAAATCGAAACGGACGCAAAGCAGCCATGGAGCCTGTTTGGCAGTCCCACCCCGGAAGCGGCTGCAATCGCAGCATTGAATTACTACAACCCTATTTCCATCGCAGATAAACAAGAAAGAACGGGTGTGGTCGTGGGGTTGCCGTACCTCGGCTATTTTTCGCTTCCACCGACCAAAAATGGGTACGCCGGAGATACGAATGCCCCAGTCTGTCTGGGCTGCTCGAACTATTATCACACGCACGGGCCAGAGGACATTCATTACTATGGCGAGCAGCTGTCGCCTGCGGACCGGGGGGTGGCTCAGGTTCCGGCGGGTGGTGTGTCTGGGCCCGTCCCCATTTATCTAGGAACGCCCTCCGGCGGTATTATCGTCTACGATTCGGCTGTGGGACATGACCGCCGCATAAAATGAGGCGCCATCGGTATATTAGGCGGGGGCGGGCCTGCATGTTAATCAAGCAGGCCGACTTGCCATCTGGGGGATAAAGATGCGCGTTGCCGTTCTAACATTGTGTGTCCTGTCCGGCGCAGCGGGTATTGCATCTGCTGCCTCTGCCCCTTTTGACGACGATCCTGGCTATCAAAAGGCGATGCGGACAGCGTGCGAGAAGCCCGAAGGAGCGCTTTTTCCAGAAGGCGTAATTTCCAGCGACAAGTCTGCTCTCTTTGTAGCAACGCGAATTTTGAACGATATCTACGGTCCGCAGGTTCTCAAAAATCAGACACTGGTTGCGCAATTGCACGGCGACAGGTACGTGATCAACGGCGTGGTACCGAAGAATTATGTCGGTGGAAATGCCACGATGATAATGTGCCGGTCGAATGGCAAAGTGGTTTTCCTCACGCACACCAAGTGATGATGGAACAGAAATCCATATGACAAACCCGCTCGGCTAAAACGATTTAGATACAGGCACCGGATGTGACACCGGTATCGTCATTCTCCCACATTGCGGCCGACGCGAGCCCTGACTCAACCGGGTTCGACGTCCTGCATCGGTATGTCCTGATGGTTTTCGGGGGGCGATAGCGGGGATTGGCGGCAAGCCAAATCGAGCGTTTCAGCAGAGGTGTCGATAGAGGGTTAGCGCAGGCTCCCAAGGTGGGCTATCAGGCTCGATTCCAATGGTTTTGGGAACGCCGCGAGGCGCTATAAAGATATACGACCCAGTCATCGGATATGAAGGCCCGGTAGACAAGTACCCCCGAAGGAATGCCCGATGATCAAGCATACGGTTCTGGTTGCGATTTCCATCTTGTTCTTCTTCGCCGGTCCGATTTCGGCTTTGCCCGCCGATCCGGCACTCGAAAGCGCAATGCATGCGACCTGTGAAATGCCCAAGGGCGGACGATTCGATGTCATCCCGGATTCAAAAACAGCATCGATCGTGGCTGCCGACATACTGAAAGCAACGTATGGACCTAACGTCTTTATTCATCAGTTACCCCTGAGCGTTGTCGAGCGTGACGGCAGGTTTATTATCAATGGTGTCCCGCCCAAGATCTATGTGGGCGGAAGTCCTACAGTCATTTTGTGCCGCTCAAACGGCGCGGTGCTTTATATTTATCATTCTAAATGACGCGGAACGGATAGGGCGCACCCAAAAAGATGTCACCGGCTACGGCACCCAGGAAAGCCAGGCCGGCAGCATTACGCAAGGATGGAACGACGGGCCAAAATGGGGAAGGGTGAGCGACAGCAATCGCAGATAGTTGGGGGCACGATGAAGGTGCGAAGCGGTGAACGATAAATTGCGCGGGAAAGTCAGCCGCGTGGTAAAATATGTTCTAGCGGCCGCGGGCATCCTGGTTGTCTGTAGTCTCGTCATTTTCGCTTATATGAGGGCTTGATCGATCGATGATCCTCAACACCTTTACGGACGCACAGCGAACAGCTTACGCCAATACAGTCCGCGCGCATGAAGGGATCAAGGCTGGAAATTCGGCCGTGGCCTATTATAATCTCTTCGGGGATTGAGGATGTCGCATGGCAGTGCGGGCAAGTTTCGTCTGGAGGGCAATCGCAGCGCTGGCTCTTTCTGGCGGGCCGGTCCTTGCAGCACCGAAGCAACTTGATGGTGCCAGGACTTGCAACTTTTCGATATCGGGGAAGACAGATCCGGATGCGACGATTTCCGGCAAGCTTGTCCGCCGCATGGTATGGGGGCCGCCAAATTATGGCGAGAGCCCCAAGACGGACGCACAATATCATGCCTGGTTTGTGGTTCTGGATGATTCCGTACACGTCATGACCGGGCCCGATATTGGAGCTCCGGCCAAATTGACTATCGCGCGTGAAATTCAAGTTCGCCGGACCGCCAAACAAGGCGACTATTTCAAATTCGGCAACGCGCATGTGGTGGTGCGCGGAAAGCTTTTCACGCAAATCTTTTCAGGTGACTACACCCCGGTGGTGATCATGGCATCCGCCTTGGGTTCGGGCCCTGCGATTCATTGTCCGCACTGATGCGCGCTTCGACACTAAAACAATTTTGATGCCAGGACGGAATGTGGCATCTGTTTTGCCATTCTCTCCCATTGTGACTGAAGCATCGAGCCCTCTAAGAGGTGCGAGGACTGTTGCGCCCCGGAGCTCAGAAACGCGATCGGCATGATGTGCCAATGAAGCCGGGCCGCAAACGTCAAAGGATTCAATTATGGAAATCGGCAATGGATTTGATTGGGTGAAGGACCGGTTTCTGGATCGGGATATGTCCGGCGAAGATATTGAGCCCACCGGCAATGGCATATTGGGAGCTGTTGATGGTGCTGCTGTACCGCTTGCCACAGCGGATGCTTCTGGCGGCGGTGCCGGGCAGTCAAATTCCGCCGGCACAGGTGTTTCAGATGACGCTTCCGCGCCGGTGGGCCAATATGTTCTTCCGGGATTTGGGGTTGCCTATCTGGACCCCGGGTTCGCGGACAAGGTCGGAAATTTCATAACTGGAATGCAGGCTGCCGGAATCCCTCTTCAAATCACCCAAGCCTATCGCAGTCCAGGGCAGCAGGCCGCTTTGCGGAGCAATCCGACGGCTATCACTCCAGCTCAAAACAGTCTTCATTCTACTGGAAATGCGATAGACATAGACAGATCGCATATGGACCCAGCCACGCTTGCCAGGACGGTGGAAATTGCCGCAAGCTCCGGCCTGCAATGGGGCGGAAATTTCAGAAAACCGGACCCGGTCCACTTTTATTCCGATCCGGGCGGAAATAGAGTGGATAACATCGGTCGGTTTTCGCGCGGCATCGAAGACTACAAGAACACTATTCCCGACTATTAGGGGTGTGATGCACCGTCTCTCCTTGATGTTGCTGTTTTGGGCAACGGTGGCTTCCGGCTCCGCGAATGCGGCCAATCCGGAAAGTGGAGGCATTCGGCTCTATTCCGACGTCTGCTATCATGTGGAAACCGGCGACGTTCTGGGCACTCGGATCGCGATCCTGAATCTGGAGGATGGACCGTATGTCCTTTACCAGGAAGCACAGGGCGATCTTGGGCAGGCACAGATTGTTCGGATCGATCGGAAAGACATCGCGAATTCGAAAATCATTTTCTCCATTCAGGATGACGGAAAGAGCGAAACATTCCGCGGTTCCATCACGGCCGGGGGGATCACGGGCCGTTTTGATGACAATCGTACCGGTGTGTTCGGCAATGCCGTATTCAAACTGAACAGAGTGACGTTGCCCCACAAGGGATTCCCGGACTGCCGGTGATGCGCTGAGCGTCCCCTTGCAGCGATAGATCGGCGAGCAGCGAAGCCGTCTCCGGATTTTTACAAATTAACGACGCGACAACTGGCGCAATCATGCGGCCGGATCGCATTTCCATGAGGAAAATCATGAGCAGGACATCATCCGCCAAAAGCGCGGCGATCAGCATTGACCAAGCCACCGCCATTCTGGGGCGCAAGCAGAAGGAGGATGAGGTGTGCGACTGCGCGTCCGGCGATGATGCCGATGACGGGGAAGAATTGGATTTGCTGGCTATTCCCATGGCCGGCGATGCCGACGGAGCGGAGACGCGAACCGATGGCGAAGACGAGGTGGACGAAGCGGATCAGGCGGAGGATGACGAATCCGAACCGGCCCCGCTGAAGCCGCCGAAATTCTGGGACGCCGAAGCCAAGAAGCGTTTCGGCGAGCTTCCGCGAGACGTGCAGGAAATCATCGTCGCCAAGGAAGATGAGCGCAACACCGCCACCGCCCGCGCATTGCAGGAGACGGCGGAGAAGCGCAAGGCGCTCGACGCCGAAGGCAGCCGGCTGGGCCAGCTCATGACCGGGCTGGATCATCTGGTGCCAAAGGCGGTCGCGGCCTTCCAGCATCGCTGGCAGAATGTCGACTGGAACAGGATGGTATCTCATCATGGGGGCGATCACGCCCTGAAGATGAGAAACCAGTTTGAAGCCGAACATAACCAAGTTCAGCAGCTTCACGCTGCCAAGAATGAGGCACATCATCTCGGTTTCCGCAATTTCATCGCCTCGGAAGAGGCGAAACTGGCGTCGCTTTCGCCGGATCTGGTCCATGCCAAACTGGGTCAGGGCCGCAAGGCCGCGCTGGGAAAATTCCTGATCGAACTCGGCGTGCCTGCGGCGCGCATTCCCTATCTGACGGCGCATGAGGCTGCGCTTGCTTACGACGCCATGCGTTGGCGCAACGGGCAATCGACGGCCGACACGCTGGTGAAAGCACAAGCACCCGCGCAGGCCCGGCGGACACCGGCCAAACCCATTTCCGCCGCTGGGCCGCGCTCCTCAACCCATGCCAGGGTCGGCCAACTTTCGAAGAAGCGCGAGCTTTCCATCGAAGAAGCGGTCGAGCTGGCGAATTTGAAAGGCTACAAATAAATGACTGCACTTGCACAGACCGCGACCACCCTTACCTCCAAGGGTATTCGCGAAGATCTGGAAGACACGATCTATCGGGTCGCGCCTTCCAAGACCCCGTTCCAGAACAACATCTCCGCCGGCGGCAAAGCGACCGGCACCTATCACGAATGGCAGGTGGAAGGACTGGACACCCCGTCAGGCAGCAACTTCCAGCTGGAAGGCGATGACATCGGCACCACCTTCGATCTGGAAAACAAGACCACGCGGGTGGGCAACTATTGCCAGATCTTCCGCAAGACGGGCTTGGTTTCCGGCACCGACGAAGTGGTGAAGAAGGCTGGCCGCGAAAGTGAGCTCAATCGCCAGAAGGTGCTCAAGGGCCTGGCGCTTCGCACCGACATGGAAATGACCTTCCTTGCCAATGCGGGTTCGAATGCGGAATCCGGCGCCACGCCGCGCAAGTGCGCCGGCATCCAGGCCTGGTTGGTCACCAATGTGAGCAACTCCGGTGGCGGCGCCAATCCGGGCTTTTCGGGCAGCACGGTGACTGCGGCCACGCCGGGTACGCCGACACGCGCCTTCAGCGAAACGCTGTTGAAGCAGGTGCGGTCTACCGCATTCGGCAACGGTGCGACGCCAAACCAGCTCTATGTTCCGCCCACCACCAAGCAGAGCATGTCTGTGTTCACCGGCCTGGCGCAGAACCGGCTGGAGATCAAGCAGGGCGATCAGGTCACGCTGGTCGGCGCGGTGGATGTCTATGTCGATGACTTCGGTGCGATTTCCATCATTCCACATCAGTATGCGATGGCGGGCGCCGCGCTGTTCATCGACCCCAACATGGTCAGTGTCGCGACCTTGCGCGGAATCCAGACAGAGACTCTGGCGCAGACCGGCGACGCTGAGAAGTTCATGATCCTGGCGGAAAAGACGCTGGTGGTCCGGAACGAAAAGGCGCACGCGATCGTGCGCGCGCTGTCTTAACGGCGGGCAGAAACAGGGCGGCTCCGTTCGGGGCCGCCCATTTTTCAGGAGCGAGCATGCCGAGCAAAAAAAAGCCCGAAATCGAATTTGCGGAAATGGAAGCTATCGAAGCGCCGGCGCCGGAAGGCGGGGACCTTGTGCGGATCACAATAACCAAATTCGGGGACGGCAAAGTATCGACCGGTGTGCATGTCGGCGGGCAGGGGGATGTCATGGCCCGCAGGGGTGACGTCATGACGGTTGCAGCCATCTGCGCGAGCGATCTTGAGAAATTGGGGTTTGCGGAGACCGACGCATGACCAAGATCCTTCCTTTCGTTTCGGACGGCGGGATCGGGCGCGAATGGCATGATCACGAGGACGGAACGTTTTCGGTGGTCGAGCGCCAGAACATGACCCCGTTCCTGGAAATCAATAAGGCGATGGCGACCCATAATGACGGCTATACACCGTCGCGCGAAATGCGCCGCGCTGCATCCATTCCCAATCTGCTGATTCACAAATGGTTGGTGGAAGAAGGTTGGAATGCCATGGATCCGGCCTGTGCCAAGAAGCTGAAGCAGAAATTGAATTCGACGGAATATCTCTATCTGCGCACAGCGCCGGGGAGGCTGTGATGGCACTTGCGAATTATTCCGACCTGAAGGCGAGTGTCGCCAGCTGGTTGAACCGGTCCGATCTGACCGCCGCGATACCGGATTTCATTGCCCTGGCGGAGGCGCAGATCAGCAGGCGGCTGGTGATGATGGGCCCAGTTAGAGCGATGATGGGACGGTCCGACGCCGCCATCACAGGCGAGTTCGCCGCGGTGCCCGCCGATTTCATGGGTGCCCGGACGATTAATTTCACCGAAGACCGGATCCGGCTGCTGGAGTATTGCCTGCCCGAACAGATCAATCGCAAGAAATCTTTCGAAGGTTGCGTGACCGGCAAGCCGCGGTTCTTTTCGGTGGTGGGCGGGGAGTTTCAATTTTTTCCGGCGCCCGCCGCCGGCGCCAGTTACGTGGCGGAGCTGACATATTGGAAGCGCGTGCCGGCGCTGTCGGATGCGGCGCCCAGCAACTGGCTGCTGGGGTTGCATCCCGACGCGTATCTGTTCGGCGCGCTTCTGCAGTCGGCGCCTTATTTGAAGGACGATGCGCGCATCCAGAGCTGGGGCACGTTCTTCGAGACCATTCTGTCCGACATCGTGGCGGCCGACCGGGTCGAGCGCGATTCCACATTCCAGGCCGTGCCGCATCTGGCGCATGGCGCACCTTAAGGAGACAAAGACATGGCAACGTTCAACAAATTCAACCAATTCGTCGCGGATATTGGCAACAAAGTGCATAATCTTGGCGCCGACACGCTGAAGCTTTATCTGACCAACACGGCGCCGGTCGCCACCAACGCGGTCAGGGCCGATCTCGGGACGGAATTGACCACCACCAATAGCAATTATACGACCGGTGGGCTTGCCGTTCCGGCCACCATCACCTACTCGCAGACTGGCGGCATCGCCAAGCTGGTCACCAATGGCACCGATCCGTCCATCACGGCGACCGGCACCACCGCCAGCTTCCGCTATGTGGTTCTCTATAACGACACACCGACCTCGCCGGCGGATCCGCTGATCGGCTGGTGGGACTATGGCTCCTCGATCACCTTGGCGAATGGCGAAACTTTCACCATCGATCTGGACCCGAGTGCCGGCATTTTGCAGCTTGTCTGAGCGATCGGCTCAGGCGCCGGCAATGCCGGACAATCATACGCCGTGCGGCCGGAGCGATCCGGCAAACCAACCCGATATTGCGGTCTCTTAAATGGCTATCAGCCGAATTGGTTCAGCGACGGCGAATACCACCAACGTCACCCCTGCCTATGTCGGGGCACAGGCTGGTGATATCGAACTCTTGTGGGCCTACCGCTCTTCGGCGGCGACGGTCCCTACCGTGCCAGCTGGTTGGACTTTATTGGCGTCGGGCTCTGGCAATACCACTGCCGGCTTCCTCGCTTACCGCTTCTGTACCAGCCCTGAAAACCTAGGCACCGGCACAGCCACGGGCGCCACCCAAGTTATCTTGGTTCGCTACCGTGGCGTAAAGGCTATCGGCAATATCGCCACGTCCAACGCGACTGGCACCAGCATCAGCTATCCATCGCTGACAATGGTTATGACCGATGGCGCAAGCTGGATCGTTGGCGTTGGCGGGCATCGTACCGCTACCAACGTGCAGAATGCCCCCACGGGCATGACGAACGTAACGTCCAACAGCACGCACATTAGCGCAGTGCATGACACCAACGGGGGCGTGTCTTCGTGGGCTGGCGCGTCGGCCACTGTCAATGCTTCGTCCGGCCATGAGAGCATGTCGGTCGAATTGATCGCGGCGCACTCCGGTTTCGACAAGTACAGCTCCGGAACGAGCTGGTCGGTCAGCACTGAAAACAAAGTTGCTGTTTGTGGTGGACCTGGCGGCTCGCACACAATTATTCGCGCAGCTACTGCACGCAAGTTCGGCAAGCGTGCATATCTGTGGCGAGCGATTAGCCAAGGCGAATCCTTCGACATGACCGCCGGCTTGATTGCCGCTGGCGAGAACATGGATGCGTGGCCGGATAACGGGGCTGTTTTTAGTTTCGATATTCACGACCTCGGCATGTTCGTGGAGGGCGATGGTGACAATTCGTCTGCCTCTGACCTCGGGGCCTATGTCCAAGCAGGCGATTACGGCTATGCCGCTTTTGACCTAGATGCCGGTAAAATGTGGGTCTGTCACCAGCATATGACAGACTGGAATAACGACCCGACCGCAAATCCGAATAGCGGCACCGGGGGCGTCTCCTATACCCACGCTAAAGGCAAGTGGCTGTTTCCGTTTACCGGCTCGGGCAACAATGGTTCAAACTTCGGCCTCAATACTTCCAATCTAAACGAGCAGTCCCCGACTTGGACCTTCCCGTCCAACGCCTCGCAGTTCTCGGTTTGGGATGCGGATGATGCCGCGTTGCCGTCCACTCTGGACGCGACCATTCCCTATACTCTGGTTGACCTTTCCACCAACCACCTGACCGCCACACAGGTAACCAACGTAACGACCGTCGGTGATATCGTTCGCGGCACACTCTCCCGCTTGGATAGCGACACGTCCGTCTATGTGATGAAGGTCACCATCACCAACAAAGTCGGCAGCGATAGCATCGGCGTCGGCATCTGTAACGCGGCGAAAGATGTTACGGGTGGATCGTATCTCGGCAAGACCAATGACGAATATTCCTGGTGGGATGACGGCTCGATCATCTGGGGGGACACGACCCGGTTTACGATTGATACCTATACGACCGGCGACGTTTTGTATCTGGCTTGGGACTTCGTTAATCGAATGTTCTGGGGCAAGGTCAACTCCGGTAACTGGAACGGCAGTGGCACGGCCAACCCGCTGACCAACACGGGCGGCAAAAGCTTCGCCTCGATTAACTCCGGGCCGTGGTACCCGGCCATCAATATGGAAGGGGCCACCGAGGTAGCGGTATGGGACGGCACTTCCGATGCCGGCCTTGGTAGCGGCGGTTTGCCGTGGGATGGCGCGTCTGGCCCCAACAGTTACACGCTCACCGCCGCGTCTAATACCTTTACCTTTAGTGGTGGGGCCGCGAACCTGTTGCGTGGACGCCTGCTGTTCACGGCGATGGGCGCGTTTGCCCTCAACGGGCAGGCGGCGACGCTCCGGCACAATTATCCGTTGGCAGCCGCGCGCGGCACAGTCGCATTTTCCGGCCAGGCAGCCGGGCTTCGGACAGGGCGAAGGCTTGGGGCCGGTCAAGGCACATATGCGCTGACAGGCGAACCGGCCACGTTGACTTACTCCGGTTCTTCTCACGCCTATAGCTTGACATCCGCGTTCGGTACATTCGCCTTGGACGGGCGGGACGTTGGTCTGAAGTGGGGGCGTAAGGCTTCTGCGGCTCAAGGTGCTTTCATCTTATTCGGGCAAATTGCCGGATTGAAGGTGGGATGCCTTCTTGGCGTACTGCCGGGCGGCTATACGCTGTCCGGCCAGGCCGCGACGCTTAAATCCGGGCGCAGATTTGTTGCTGGGTTTGGCGCGTTCACATTGTCGGGCGAGAACGCGGTTTTGCGGCACGGGCCGCCTCCACTGATTGTGGGACAAGGCAGTTATTCTCTGACGGGCAAAGCGGCAACTTTACGGTCGGTCCGCAAGATTGTCGCGCAATGCGGAACGCTGGCCCTTATGGGAGAAGCGATTCGCTTCGAGACCTTTGGATGGGTCTCGGTGCCCACAATGCCTGAAACATGGACGGAGCCGATATCGGGCACTTTTGCCTGGTCGCAGGCCGAGACCGAAGCAGCAACCTGGACACCAAAATCATAGGAAATCTCGATGGCTGACAGCACGACGACGAATTATGGCTGGGCATACCCCACCGTCAACGCGGATGCGGACACTTGGGGGACCACCCTGAACAATGCGATTATAGCGGTGGATGCGGCTTTGAAGGCTGTCGAGAATGCCGCGCCAAAAAAGGCGAGCAATCTGAGCGACCTGACCAATGTGGGAACAGCACGCGCCAGTCTGGGACTGGGGAGTGCCGCGACACAGCCCTTAACGGCGTTTGTAGCGGCCGGCGCGGGTTTGCTGGCGGCGAATTATTTGAGTGAACTGGCAGCCGACAAGTCAACCGCACGCGACAATCTAGGGGTGCGTGTTGGTACGATAAGAATTTTTGTTGCCGGCACGGACCCTTCCGCCTCCGCCCAGGCGAACGACATCTGGTTGGGCTAATGGGCACGCTTACGAAGCCGACCACACTGGCAAAAGTGATGCCGGGTGGTGGAAATACGGGCACCAATCTGACGTTCGCCAAGTACCGCAATGCAGGAAATACCGCCTGGATCGATTGCGGATTTATCAAACGCAGGGATTCAGGAAATACGGCCTGGATCTGGGAATATTCCACACCGGACGTAACGGCAGGCGTCAGCGGTACGGGCGCAGGAAGCGGTGCGTCGCCGAACGGCACGGCCACTCGAAGCCTTTCGGCCAGCCCCGGTGGCGTGAACAGTGGAACTCTCACATACGAATGGTCCCGCCAATCCGGTGACACGGGTACGTATGTGGACGTTTCGGTGAGCGCGCAGAATCCAACAATAAAGCGCGATTTCTCAAGCGTTCCAAATGGTATGACTGACACGACAACCAGTACAAGCTCGGTTTGGCGCTGCAAGGTCACAGACTCTGTGACCCATGCGGAAGCGTATTCGGATGTCACGGTCGGCGCGTTTTCTTGGCAGAATCTGATTCCGGCTTTCACGCCATTTCCTCAGAAATTCACCAGCGGATCTGACAGTGTCATTGTGCCAACGGGCGCGACATCTCTCACGGTCACGGTGGTAGGAGGAGGCGGTCAAGGCGGCAATGGGCATTCGGGTGCTGACCCTGGCGGCGGCGGAGGCGGCGGTGGTGGTGGCGTAAGTGTAATCACGCGCGCAATCGCCTCGTCAGACTGGGGCAGCTCGCTTGGCTACGTTGTCGGTGCGGGAGGAGGAAATCCGGGTGGAACGAGTTCGAGTTCCGGGTCGGTGGCGAGTGGAAGCATTTCGCAATCTGCTACCGGAGGCAGTTCTGGCTTTCCTGGGACGGGCGGTGGCGGATCCGGTGGTGGGGGCGGTTCGCCAGGTGGCATTAGCGGCCAAGGCGGTGGCGTGAGTATTGGTGGATCTGGGGGGGCGGGGACAGATGGCCAGGGCGGTGGCGGCAAGGGCGGAAACGCTTCGGGTTCGCAGCCCGGTAACGCTGGTTCCAACGGTGAGGTAAAATTCGAATGGAGCTGATGTAATAGCGGCCGATTGCCAGTCTCATATCATATTCCACACCTGAGTTGTCATTGCTGCGGGGTTAGTTCATGCCATTTCTTCCACTTTCTCTCCCCCCTGGTATGGTTCGAGGGGGGACGCAATATCAGAGTCAGGGGCGGTGGTATGATGGGAATTTGGTGCGGTTTTATGCCGGCACCATTCAGCCCATTGGTGGCTGGCGCCTGAAATCGACCACGGCGATGACGGGCGCGCCGCGTGCGATCATCAGCTGGCGCGACAATGAGAATACAGCCCGGGTGGCGATCGCGACCCACTCCCATATCTATTACATGACACGTGCTGGTGTGCTGTCGGATATTACGCCGACGGGCTTTATCACGGGGCGAGCGGACGCCCTGGCGGCGGGCGGCTATGGCGATGCGGATTATGGCGAGGGCACGTATGGCAGCCCGCGCGATGACAGCAGCCAGATCCAGGACGCTACCATCACCAGCATGGACACTTGGGGCGAGGATCTGGTGTTCGTTTCGCCCGAAGATACCACCATCTATCAATGGAACCTGGACCCGGCCACACGCGCCGCGGCGGTGGCGAATGCGCCATCGGCCAACGCGTTGATCGTGACCCAGGAAGGCATTCTGATGGCGCTTGCGGCCGAAGGCGTGCTGCGCCGGGTGAAATGGTCGGATCAGCGCAACAATACCCTATGGGCCGCCGATGCCACCAACCAGGCCGGCGATTTCGATCTGCAGACCAATGGCCGGCTGATGATGGGACTGCGCATCACCGGTGGATTGCTGCTGTTCACCGATCTGGATGTGCATCTGGCGACTTACACCGCCGACAATCGCGTTTATGCGTTCGACAAGAAGTCTGACGGTTGTGGCGCGATTTCCCGCAATGCGGGAGTGGCGCTAGATTCGCAGGCCGTGTGGATGGGGACCAGTGGCTTCTGGCTCTATAACGGGTTTGCCCAGCCGCTGCCTTGCGACGTGTCGGACTATGTTTTTTCGGACCTGAACTATCTGCAGCAATCCAAGGTGGTTTGCGAAGTCAATTCGGAATTTGGCGAGGTGACCTGGCGCTACTGCTCCGGCGGGGCGACCGAAATCGATCGGTATGTCACCTGGAATTTGCGGGAAAATCATTGGACGGTGGGATCTCTGCGGCGCTTGAGTGGTACCGACAAGGGCGTGACGCCTTATCCATTGCGTTGCGGCGGCGACGGCAAAGTCTATGAGCATGAGGTCGGGTTTACTTATGACAGCGATATGCCGTTCCTGGAAGGCGGGCCGATCCAGTTGGGCAATGGCGACAATGTCATGTACGCCAATATGTTGATGCCGGACGACAAGACCGTCGGCGATGTCTCTGCCAGCTTCTTCGTCAAATTCGAGCCCGACGGTACGGAAACCGAATATGGGCCTTACAATCTGGCGAGCCGGACCGATCTGAGATTCGGGGGCCGCCAGATGCGGGTGCGATTTGATGGTGCCCGTTCGATCGGCTGGCGCATCGGCACACCCAGGCTGGACGTCACCCAAGGCGGGATGCGCTGAATGCTCAACCTTCCGCGCCCGTCGCCCCAATATGATGTCGTCAATGAAGGTCAAGCCCGCGCCACCCTGGAGCGCAACGACAAGGAATTGATGCGCAAGACACAGGATGTCGAGATCGTGCGCCGTCGCCTGATCTTGCAATCGCCCAATGGCAATCTGTGGTCTGTTGCGGTGAGCAATGCTGGCGTGCTGAGCGCAACCGCCGTTTGATGGACAGAGAATGGGCCCGCTGCCGGGGTTGGATCGATGCAGCGGTGGCGACCGGTCCTGGCGTCGAAACCATCGATGATGTCGAGCGGCTGATCGGAGAGGGGCATTATCAGCTTTTCGCCGCGCCCCGGTCGGCCGCGGTGACGGAAATCGCGCAATTCGCGCGGCGCAAGATCTTGATCGTGGTGCATGGTGGTGGCGATCTGGAAGAACTGCTGGATGTGCTGGAGCCGCGCATGTGTGTGTTCGCGCGCGCGCAGGGCTGTGACGCCATCATGGGGACGGGCCGGCGCGGTTGGGAGCGGGTGACTGACAGGCGCGGCTATCGTTTCGCCTGGATCAACATGATCAAGAATCTGGGGGCGTAACATCCGGCCGGCCAGGGGGCGTTTCCGTTTTTTCTTTGTCGCGGATGCGGGGTTTGGGCCTTCTTGTGACCACCCAGGCGATATTGGCGATGCCCGCCGCGAACACAAAGACCCATATCGCGCGACCCAGCCCGGTCGCTTTACCGAGCGCATCAATGAGATGAGCTAAGCCAGGGGCAGTAGATCCGCTCAAAACTCTGTCTCTCCCACTAAATGGATCCGATCAAACCGGCAAAGGATCTGCGATGCAGAATTTCATGGTGCCTGCACAAATCTCCAGTCGCCCAGACAATAACAATTCAGAAAGTCAACCTACGTGAATCCTCTGGAAGAGTGGCGCGTAGCCCAATCGTGGCCCAATGGCGCCCCCGCGCTAAAACCCGCACCTAACTTGCATCCTACGCTGCTACAACAAGTTTGGGCAACGCCCTATGCGGGTGCGCTGGTGCAAGGCGGTATCATCGATCCCACATTGGGTGTCACCCAGCTTGGCGGGCATCTGGCGGGCATAGCGGCGCGGGCAACGGGGTATCCCGAACTGGATCCTACCCATCTGGTTGATAGCTGGGTCAACAACACAAATCAGAATCTGGACAATGCGCTGCAAGCCACAGGCACGAATCCGACCGCATACGAAATCGGCCGCTATGCAGGCAATGCCGCAGCCGCCCTTGCCACGGGTCCGCTCGGTCCCGAACTTGAAGCGGGGCTGCTTGCCAAGGGACTGGCAAGGCCAATTGCCCGCGTGGTTACTGACAATCTGGAGAATAGAGCTTTGCGGAAAGCCGCCGTTTACGGCGCCGAGAAGGCTGTGCCTGGTGCTGCGGAAGGAGCCGTTCGTTCGGCGATCCTGGGTCCCGCCGATACACGCCAAGGGGGCAGTTATTGGGCGTCTAAAGCGAGCGAAGTGGGCATAGGCGCAGCGCTGGGCGCAACAGCCGATCCACTCGTGGAGGCTTGGGCAAAGAAAGCGGCTGCGGGAATAGAGAAGGCCGCGCCATGGGCTGGCGACATGCTGCACAGCTTAGGGGCGGGCGAGCGGCCTGGTTCGGCATCGAAATCAGGGCCTGCGCCATACTTTCCATTTGATCATGCGCCAGGAAATGCAGCGCCGCCAATCGGTGAAAGAGTCCCGGGCCGCGCCGGCGTTGACGGGTCGACTGCCGAGGGCGCGCCGATGGGAGACAGCGTGCCGGGCCGGGCGGGCGTGGATTCACCCGAACCTGCGCCGACTCCCATGTCTGACAATACTGGAACGCGCGGTCAAACGGCTCTGGCCGCGCTTGAACAGGCGTATGGCCCGTTGACGGCTAAGAGCTCAATGCCGCCGGGTCTGTTCGGTGGTTGGCACTATTCGAACTATCCCGACTATTGGAACGAGACCTGAACGCGGTTCGCGCCATCGGTTCCAGGATCCGTTGTCATGCATATTTTTGAAATTCCAAGAGGTAAATCATGTCCGGTGGCAGCAAGCAGACCACGCAGCAGACCCAGACCAATACGATCGATCCGGCACAGATGGCCATGTACCAGGCGAACTATGCCAATGCGCAGCGCAATGCGGCGCAGCTCACCACGCCTTATACCGGGCAGCTGACGGCCGGGTTCACGCCGACCCAGCTGCAGGCGCAGCAATATCTGACCAATCTGGCAGGCAATAGCAGTTATCTGAATGCGATCAATGGCGCCGTGGGGGCAAGCCAGAACATCATGGCCAATCCGGTCAATGGCGCGGTGACGGCCAACCCGGTGACGGCGGCGCAGCTGGCGGGCGCGGATCTGTCGGCTTATCTCAATCCCTATCAGAACGATGTGATCAATGCGTCGATCGACCAGAATGAGCGCGCCCGGCAGATCGCGCAGAACCAAGCCAACATGCAGAACAGCGCGGGCAGCGCCTTTGGCGGCTCGCGGTCCGGCGTCTCCAATGCTTTGACCAACGAGGCTTATGACCGCAACAATCAGAGCAACATCGCCAATCTGAATGCACAGAATTTCTCCCAGGCACAGCAGGCGGCGCTGGCGGACATCGCGGCGCGCAACCAGGCCAGCCAGTTCAATTCCTCGCAAAATATGACCGCGCAGCAACAGAGCATACAGAATGCGCTGGCCGCGCAGGGGATAAGATTGAACGCGGCCGGGCAGGTGGCGCAACTGAGCGGCAATGCTTTCAATTTGGCAGCGCAGCAAGGCGGCATTCTGGGTGCGGTGGGCGATGCACAGCAACAGCAGCAGCAGGCGGAGTTGTCCGCGGCCTATCAGGATTGGCTGACCAACAAGCAGCTCACCATGGATCAGCAGAATTTGTTGAACGCATCGCTGGGGCTGATTCCGGTCCAGCAGACGATAAATAGCAACGGCACCACCAAGACCACCACCAGCCCCGGCCTTACCGATATTCTGAACAGTTTTGGCAATGCGGCATCAGGTGGCGCGAAACTGTGGGGCTTGTCCGACGCGCGCACGAAATCCGATGTCCGCACCCTGGGGCATGATGTGCGTGGCCGGCGCTGGGTTTCGTTCCGCTATAAATGGGAGCCGGCGGGCACCGTTCGCAAGGGCGTCATCGCGCAGGAAATTCTTCATTCCGATCCGGATGCGGTCCGTCTGGGCGAGGACGGAATTTATCGCGTCGATTATTCCCAGCTGAATTGAGGAGGTATGAAATGACTGTCGGACGTTATAATGCTGGAGACCCGTACAGCGGGATTTATCCTGGCCAAATGCGGGTCGGTTTTTTTCCGACTCCCACCGACCGTGCCTTATCCCCTCTCGCCATGGGTGTCGCGTCGCTGTCTGCCACGAAGGATACGCCCCCTCCCACTACGGACGCCTCACCATCTTCCGCCAAAGATGCCGCTCAGAAGCACGAACTGACCGACGCGGAGCGCTTAGATCAGTTCGGATCCGCGTTGCAGGAAATAGGCCAAGGCCTGGCGCCTTTGAATCGGCCTCAGGACGCAGCAGCTCTTGAAGCAATGCAAAGGCAGCTTCAACAGCAGCGGGATACGTTCGAGCAGCAAGCGAGATTTGGGCAAACGCCTGCTCCCTATCGTCTTGTGGCGCCCGTTACGCTCAATATGCCGGCTGTTGCGACTGCAAGGCCGGGGGACCGGGCGATCGGCGCGCTGGCGAGTCTTTATCGGTAATTCGTGGCGGAAGCGCGAATTGACGCGCCGCCGATGTGCCCGAAGAGAAGCGCTATCGGGCAGCCGTGCAAGAAAAGGACAAGGCTCATGAGTTGGTTGAGCATCGATGAAAACGAGATCGCGGATGCAGTACGCCGCATTTTTGGGACCGGTGATGGCGCCAAGCGTGATGCCGCGTCGAAGCAAATGATTCCGCCCGACACGGGAGCGGGTCAACCGGATGGACGGCAGATTCCGCCAACGTCGGTCAATCTGGATACGCCCGCCTATCTGACGCCGGGCTGGAGACCAAGCCCCGGGCCGGGCTATGCGGGATCGGTCAATCTGGATCCGGCGACCCATAGCGGCGGATCGCCGGATGCACAAATAGGCATGTCATTGAATCCGCCGCTGCCGGCCGTTTCCGCCGCTGGTCAATCCAATGCGGCCAGGCCTTATGACATGTCGATCACACATCAACTGGAAGGAACTGGAAAGAACAGTCTGCAGCCCTATTTTCTTCCTGCGGATAAATTTCCCGGTTCCGGCGCCACTATCGGCCATGGTATCGATCTTTCATGGCAGAGAGCCTCGGATTTGCGGCGGATGAATATGCCGGAGTCGTTCATAGAGAAAGTCAGACCCTTCCTGGCGCCTGAGGCAATCGCTGGACAAAAGCAGGGCCGCGGATGGACCGGGCGAGACCAAGCGAGGCAGCAGTTGGAATTGCCTACTTTGGAGCAATCCGACATCGATATGCTGCAGCAAGCGGTTGACGGGCGCATGGTGTCGGGAATTCGCCGAAACTATAACGGCGCCAACCCCAAAGTCGCTTTCGATGACCTGGATCCAGCGCATCGGACGGCGTTGATCGATATGGCGTTCAATCGCGGGGCGGGATTCGGATATCGAAAAGACGGCCTTTACAGGGATTTGTGGAACGATATCACAGCCGGAAACTGGGATGGTGTCGCCACGCGGCTTGACAATGACGCCGGCTCCTTTGCCGCGCGCAGCCGTCAGCAGGCATGCATTCTCCGAACGGGGGCACCATGTCCGCCCGCCTCTGGAAAGCGCTGATAGATACCACACCGGCGCTTTGAGAAGGGGCTAACCAAGACGATAAGTCTTGGGTATCATCGGTCCGGGTCGATTGCTGCCGGGGTCGCGCGTGCGCAAATTTTTGATAGTGGCTGTACTGATCTGTCTGAGCTCGCCAAGCTTCGCGGAGCTGCCTTATCCGGATGTGTATTTTCCCCGTGTCGGCATCACCGACTGCAAGAGCGGCCTTGAACAACGCGTCAGATATGTCTGCCGGCATGCCGATTTGTTGGCGCAGGACAAAGAAAGAGCGCGGTTATATCAGGATCTGCACAAGAGCATCCCTTACGATGACCGGCGAGTTTTCCTCACCCAGGAATGGAGCTGGGAAAATACCGAATCGGCCTGTTTCGATAGCCGGGAGGAAGCGCGTTACCACAAAGACTATATGCGTTGTGTGCAGGATAGGCTGCAGGAAAGAGTGGCGGCTCTTAAGGCATTGAAGGCCGATCTATCTTTATTAATCAAAAAGGCGGCTGACTATCCTTACATGGACCCTTGGTATTTCAACAAATTCGGCAGACGATTTGCCGGCAAGGCGATCAATTTGAACGGCTTTATCGAGATCGTCGATTGCGAAGGCCCGTTGAAGCCCGTGCGCGCCCATATCAGGCAGAATGAATCAACTGCCGATGTGGAATTCGAATCTCTCACCATCAATCAACGTGATTTTTATTGCGAGAAGGGGATTGGTACCCAATGGGATGGCGTGGTCCGGCTCGACGGGCAGGGATATGCCATCTTCCACATGAAGTAGGGGCGCTCTTCAACACGGGTCAATGAGCATCGACCTTACCGAACGACGCTGCCCTTTTACATTCTGTCTATTTCTTCGGAACTGAAATTCAACCCATGACGATTTTCGGAATCCGGATCACCCTCAAGGTGATCGGGCTGGGCGTGCTTTTGAGCAAGCTGATCGGCCGCTGATTTAAGGACAATTCAACATGCGTTACGATCCCGCCGCTTTGCGGCTGGGGCGGATGCCGGCGCGCGCCGATGGGCGCAGTCTGCGCTTCGCCAAATATCTCACGCCCGCTTTGCCCAAGCCGCCCGCCGCCATCGATTTTGGCGGCAAGGTCGCGCAATGGGGCATGCTGGCCAACGACCGGCTGGGCGACTGCACCTGCGCGGGCATTCTGCACATGATCATGCTGTGGGCGTCGCAGTTCGGTGCGTCGCCTGCGTTCGACGATGCCGATGCGGTGGCGCTGTATGAACGGCTGTGCGGGTACAGGCCCGGCCAACCGGAAACGGACCGGGGCGGGATCGAACTCGATATATTGAAGGCATGGCGCAGAGAGCCTATCGCGGATTGTGAGCTTCTGGCGTTTGCTGCCGTCGATCCTGGAAACTGGGATGAAGTGAAGCTGGCGCATTGGCTGGCGGGCACTCTTTATATGGGTGTCGATCTACCGCTTTCGGCGCAGCGTGAGAAAGTGTGGAGCGACACGCGCGATGCGCCCGGCGGTTGGGGCGGGCATTGCATGGTGACATCCGCTTATCGCGACACGAAATCCCTGTTCGGCCTGATGAGCAATCGCCGGCTGACCGCCGTGACCTGGGGCACGACCCAGGAAATGACACCCGAATGGGTCGCCAAATATTGCGACGAGCTGTGGGTACCGATCACGCCCGCCTGGTTCGGCGCGGATGGCGCGGCGCCCAATGGATTCAATCTCGAGCAACTCAAGGCCGATGTGGCCGCGATCTCACATCTCAACTTCTGAAAGGAAAATGCATGAGCAATGGATTTGCCGGTCTTCTGGAAACCATCGAAGACGATCTGGAAGCGGCGGGCAATTGGCTGACCCATGAAGCGCTGGCGGGCGGTACCATGCTGTGGAATGTGGTGAAGGTCGCATTCCTGCTGGTCACCTCGAAGCAGGCGCAAGTGATTTTGGATGTCTATGCGCGGGTGAAAAGCGATCAGGACGCGGGCAAAAGCCTTGAGGAGATCGAGCGCGATGTGCTGCAGACCGCTACCGCCGACGAGCTGGAAATTTTGAAAGACGCCGGCAGCGTGATCATCCAGGGCATCCTGGCTTTCATTCAGGCAAACGACAAAGCGGTGGCGGCGAGAGCCGCCGCGGGCAAGTGAGGCGCGTCATGGATCTCTCCAATCCCGTGACCTTGCAAATGATTGGTGGCGTAATCCGCAGCATCTTGATCGCGACGGGCGCGGGGAGCGCCTTGTCGGGTGATCAGCTCACTGCTGGAGCGGGCGCGTTGGCGGTCTTGATCGGTATCGCCTGGTCGATGGCGTCCAAGCGGCTGGCGGCCGATGCACAGCATGACGCGGTGGTGAAAGCGGTGACGGCGGTGGCCGCCGATCCGTCCACCGCACATGATGTGATCGCCGCCTCGCGGGCCGGGACGCTGTGAGGATCTTTGACGTTGTGGCGGGCGGGCATAAGGCGCGCGTCACTCTGCGGCTGGACGGCAAGGGCGGCTTTTCCGGTGATATCGTGAGTGAGGATTTCGGCGAAGGGCGCATCAGCGGCCTGGTCACCGGCGATCATCTCATTGGGTCAGTCGATCTGGATGGGCACGCGGCGCGGTTCGATGCCAGCATTGCCGGGCGTGCGATCTTCGGGCGGCTGACGGCGGGCTGGTTCTTCTCCCAGGATTTTCAAGGCGAGGAGGCGGCATGACCGAAGTCGATCATGTCGCCCGCGACAACGCCAATCGTGCCATCTCGCTGATCGAGGCGCATGAGCGCATCTGTTCGGAGCGGCAGGGGCACATCATCCAGAATCTGTCCGAACTGAAGCGGGGCGTGGAGGGACTCTATCGCCGCTTCTGGACGGTGGCGGTGGGGGTGATTGCGCTTTTAATCAGTGCCTGTGGCGGGCTGATCTATCTGATTTTGACGCGGGTGCCGTAGGAAGGAAGCAGAAATGGATTTGAAATTTGGCTTGTTCGGTGGCGGCTGGCAGGACTATCACGACAAGCAGATCAAGCCTGTGCTGAATCATCTCGACCAGCAGATCAGCGACATCCGGCTCAATGGCATAGGAGCCCAGTTGGCGCGGATGCAGGTTATGAATGGAATTGGCTCCGGCTCAGATGCGACCGGTATATTCGCCCCAAAGGCCGCCGATACCAATGCCCAGACGTGGGCGTCGATGCTTGGCGTGGCCGGCCCGCAAGGCGCGGCACTGCAGGATAATTCCGTTGTGGCGGAATCGGGCCGCAATATTGCAACCGCTCCGTCTTTGGACGATGCTGCGAGATCGGCGCCCTTCAATATGCGCGATACCGATTTGGCTGCCACTCGGAATAGATCTAACATTCAACAAGGGATACAGATGGCGGCATCGAAATTGGCTGGGCCGATAGTGGAACGGTTGCTGCCCGAAGAGGGAATAATCGGTCCCATAGCCAAACTTGTTGGCAAGGCGATCGATGCTTATGACGGAATTCACGAATTGGAAGAGCCGAGTGAAGCGGAGAAATTCGAGCAGGCGTACCAGCGCGCTCTTTTCGATCAGTTGAACGGGTTGACGATGCAACGCAGTTTAAGCGCCAGCACACCCCCGGCTGCTCGGGGCTTTTTCCCATGAATGGAAGCATGGTGCATGATCCATGGATCAATTACGCCGGAATGATCGGTGTTGCCGGGTTGGCAATTTTGATTGGCGCAGCACTTGGTTATATGCGAGCCGTCAATGCGATTTCCCGTTTTTTGAAACTGGAATATCCCGCAGTGTGGCATCGGGTATTTCAGGGAGATGCGCGCGCGGGTTTCAGCTTTGAACCGGGCAAAGATGTGGAATCGCTGACGATTTCATGGATTGTTGGTGGTATTTATCGTCTGGGCCTTACCGATACCCGCTATTATAGTCTGCTGTGGGCGGCGCGCCGATGGTTGATCCTCTGTGCGGCTCTGTTCGTGGCAGAAGTTTCAGCGCTTGGCTGGATCACCAGAGATGGTGGAGCTGCTCTCTTTCACTGATTTTAGCGCATTGGCACGGGTTGACCGCGTTGCGCCGCCGCAATGGGGCGTTCAATAGTTCATCCGCCCGCGTCTAAATATGATTTCCCCGCGACAGTTATGCTGAAAGCGAAATAGGGCGAGCCGTGAACGAGACCGTTATAGCCAAATTCGCGGGATTCGAATCGTATTTCTATGCGATCTCCATCCTGGCGATCATGATCTATGTGAACGTGTCGGCTCATATAGATATGTGGAACCATCCGCCCGGCACTTCGGCAATTGGCTATGAGTGGTCAAAACTGCATCTGCATTACTTCGCGCTTGCCGGTTTTTTTTAGGCCCGTTCATCGCCTTGGCGGAACTGGTATTTTTATGGCAACTGATCTTTCGGAAGTGGGTGGCCGTCTGGATCGCCGGCGGCCAGCTGGTTTTCTTCAACTATATTACCGTGATTCCATTGGCAGGTGCGCTATTCCCGCGCGTGCTGGTGGGAGACATCGATCATCTCTCCATAATTCCGGCAAAACCTCTTAGCCGTTCGACAATTGTGCTTCATCTGAAGAATGGGCGGCTGAAGTATATTCCCGCGCTGCTGCTGACGGAGAATGCGGAAACTCTGGTGCCCCGGTTGTCGGCGGTACTGTCCCCATCATGACTCTCCGTCTCACACCCGACATGCTGGCGGGTGCGTATGAATTTCTACGGACCACTGAGCCCTTCAGAAACTGGAAATTGCCGCCGGGAGAGGAAGTTGGGTTTTCTGTTGTGCGCGATCCGCAGAAGTTCGCGGACTTCGGTATGGAAGGTGGGATTCCTATTATTCGTGTGAGCGAGAGCAGGAATGGCCATACAGCCACGCTTCTATCGACCATGTCGCACGAAATGTGTCACTTAAGGCAAGAGCTTACCGGGGATCGCGGCCACCATAACGCGAACTTCAAGCGCATGGCGGCGCGCATCTGTCGCGCCCATGGCTTCGATCTGAAGACGTTCTGACTCTCGCAATTAGGTCTTCTCGACACCTGCCAAGCCCCCTCTGCGCGAAGCGCATAGAGGGGGAGGTGAGGGTTGCGTCCAGCCATTCGAACCGTAGCACGCCTTAGGGCGTGCGAAAGGGGAGGGGGAATTCAACAATGTCCGCTGCCCGCAACTGCGTTCGCATGGCTTGACTGCCATGCTCACCCTTCGCGGTTGTTTGGGCGCGACGGGCCCCGCCGGTGAAAGCCGGCGGGGCCTTTTCGTTTCAGGGCTGGTTTTGTGACGCCAGAACGGCTTCGGCTTCCCGTGCGAGTTGCTGCAGACATTCGGCGCGCGCGCCCGGTGTACTTTCGGGGTCTTCCAGAATGCGTTCGGCGGCGCGGGCCGCTTCGCTCAATTGCGCATAGCCATAGATGGCGGCGCTGCTGCCCATGCTGTGCGCGGTGCGATGGATTTCCCGAAGTTCCTCTTCACCAAAGGCGCGCGCGCCGGCGATCGCGGCGGCATCGGCGACATCCGTCCGGCGCACCGCCAAGCGGCGCAGATAGGCAGGGCGCAGCAGCGCCAACCGGTCTTCAGCATCGTCAGGGTTTTGCGGCGCCGTCATGGTTTGCAAACCGTTAAAATTGCCGGATGCGGGAACTTTCTGTCTCCGGTTCATACACCCTCACTTAATGAAACGCATGGATATTCAAAGGGTCATAGGGCCATTGCGGGGGCGGGGCCTGCCGAGGTGTATCCATGCCTGCCACCATAAAAGTCCTTTCCGTCGAAGATGACGACGATGATGCCGATCTTCTGGCTTTCGCACTCGAACAGACGCCAGACCGCGCTTATGAATTGCGCCGCGCCAAATCCCTGGCGCAGATGCATGGAATTCTCAGTTCCTTCCGGCCCGATATCGTTCTTCTGGATCTGAACCTGCCGGATTCGCGAGGGCTCGATACGGTGCGCAGCGCCGTTCTGGCATCGCATGATGCGCCCATCCTGGTTCTGACGGGCAGCATGGATGACGAGACCGGCACCGGTGCAGTCGAAGCCGGTGCGCAGGATTTTCTGCCCAAGCCGGAAATGATGACGCCGATCCTGAAGCGCTCCATCGACTTCGCGATCCAGCGCAAGAGCGTTATCCGCGCCGCAGAACTGCGTGCCGCCACCGATGCCCTGACAGGTCTTTCCAACCGCGCTGCTTTCAGCCGGACTTTGGATCAAGCTGTTGCTCATGCCGATCGGCATGCCGCGGGATTTGCACTGGCTTTCATCGACCTGGACGGGTTCAAGGCGATCAACGACACCTATGGCCATGCCGCAGGCGATGAAGTGCTGGTGGCCGTGGCCGCGCGCGCCCGGGGTGTGGCGCGATCTTCCGACCATATCTGCCGGCTGGGCGGCGATGAATTCGTCATTCTGTTCGACAGCGTGGTGGCGGAAGAGCATGCCAGACGGGCCGCGGCGCGTTATGCCGCCGCCATCGAAGAGCCGATCCGTCTGAGCAGCGGCATGGAGGTGCGGGTGGGCGTCAGCCTGGGCCTGGCGCTGTGCCCTGCCGACGGCAAGACCGCGTCGGAATTGGTGCAGGCGGCGGACCAGCGCATGTATGCGTCCAAAATGGAACGCAAGCGTACACACCGCCGTGACCAGGCCGTGTCATGAACCGGACCGCGCAGTCGCTGAACAGACTGTGCGCCGCCCTGGTGACCTTCGGCGCCGCGCTGGCGTTGGTGGGCTGGATATTTCATATCTCGGTGCTGACGCGGCTCAGCCCATCCTTCCTTCCCACGCAATTCAACAGCGCGCTGTGCTTTCTGCTTTACGGAGTCGGTCTTTGGGCCTTGAACGGGCAGCGATCCGGCATCGCGCGCGGGCTTGGCGTCGCGATAGCGGCGATCGGGTTTCTCAACTTGTTCGAGCATGTGACGAATATCGATCTGGGCATTGATACATTCGCTGGATTTTACATCACCGGTCCCGGTGTCACGCATCCAGGGCGCATCGCGTCGTCGACCACAATCGCCATTATCAGCCTGAGCGCTGCGCTCATTCTATTTGCGCAAGGCGATCTGACCGAACGGCGCAGTGCCATTCTTGCCGCGTTGGGCAGCATCGTTGTGGCGACCGGATTGGGCGGCTTTCTTGCCTTTGCCGCGCGGCTGCAAAGTGCCTCCGGCTGGGTGGGCTTTACCCAGATCGGATTCCCCAGCGCTGCATTGTGCCTTTTTGCCGGCACCAATGTGCTGCTCAATCTGCGTTCGCGCTTTAAGGCCAGCGCCACCTGGCTGCCGATCCCGTTGGGGGCCGGGCTTCTGGCGCTATTGGTAACTTTGACCAATGCCCTGTCCGCCGATCAGGACGCCGCCTTCTCGAACCGCACGCAAATCGCGGCGCAGACCTTCGCGCAGGAATCTCAACTGGAAATGACGGAAATGTTCGCGGCGCTGGATCGCATGGCGAACCGCTGGAATGTGGCGGGCGGCACGCCGGACGCGGTGTGGGATGCCGACGCCGCCACCTATCTGGCAAGCTATCCGGGATTGGGTTCCATCGTCTGGGCCAGTCCGGATGGCCGCATCGCACGTATCGCCCGCGCGCGCCGCCCCGGCGTTAATGCGCGCCAGGTCGGCGACCAGATATTGATGGATGCCCGCCTGGAAGCCGCCCGCAACGCCACCCGCCTGCGCCAGGCGCAAGTCACTCGTGCGCTTTCCTTGCGCAATGGCGGCGAAGGGTTCGCCTATATCAATCCGCTTTTCCGCGAAGATGTCGATGATGGATATCAAGTCGCCACCATCGGCGTGAAAGGCTTTTTCGGCAATGTGCTGAAACGCACAGACACAGCGCAGTTCGGCTTTGCCATTCTGGAAGATGGCAACGTGATTTATGAGAGCGCGCAAGCAGCAGCCACCGGTTCGCGTTGGACACGGGGCGCGACCTTGGCGATGCAGAACAACCGCTGGCGCATCCTCGTAACACCGACCGAAGCCTTCCTGGCGAATGGCCGGTCCAATCTGCCCGGCATCTTCTTCGCCGTGGGCCTGGTATTCATTTTGCTCACCACGGCCAGTTTGTTTTTCGCGCTGCGCTCGCGCCACACCGCAAACGTGCTGCAGCTCCGCGAGCATGAGCTGGAGCGCAGCGAGGAACGCTACGAACTGGCGGTGCGCGGCTCCGGCGTGGGATTGTGGGACCGCAATGTCGCAACGGGCGAATTGTATCTGTCGCCCCGGGTTCTGCAGATCATGGGCTTCCCGCCGGATTTCGTGGCGGACCGCAACGAGCTTTTGGGCCGGGTTCATCCCCATGACATTGGGCAGGTGGGTCCGGAACTTTTCCGGGCCGTGACGGAAAAACGCCCCTATGACATTGAAGGCCGGGTCCGGCGCCAGGACGACACATATATATGGGTGCGGCTGCGCGGCGTGCCGGTTTACGATGCCGGGGGAACTTTGGTGCGGGTCGCCGGCTCTCTGGACGATATCACGGCCTTAAAACAGGCCGAGGGCGCGCTCAAAGCCTCCGAAGAGTCCTTCCGCGCCATCATGGAAAGCGCGCCGGTCGGCATGGCGCTGATCTCACCCGGCGTCAGGCTGGTCAGAGCCAACAAGGCACTGGCAGCGCTCACCGGCTATAGCGAGGCGGAGCTTCTGGCCATCGATCCGCGCGACCTATTTCCCGAAGCCTTCGCCGAAGACCGCCGCCAGATCGCCCGCCTGCTGTCGGGTGAAATCACCCATTATGCGATGGAGCAACAGTTCCGCACAAAGAGCGGCAAGAGTGTCTGGGCGCTCACCAATGCCAGTCTGGCGCGCAATGCCGACGGCACGCCCCAGCATGTGGTCAAGCAGCTGCTCGATATTTCCGAGCGTAAGGAAGTGGATCGCATGAAGGGCGAATTCATTTCCGTGGTGAGTCACGAATTGCGCACGCCGCTCACGGCCATTCGCGGTTCGCTGGGCCTGATGGCCAGCGCCATGCGCGACAGCCTGCCGCCAAAAGCATTGCATCTGGTGGAGATCGGCCATCGCAACGCCGAACGGTTGATCGCGCTGGTCAACGACATTCTGGACATGGAAAAGCTGGCCGCCAACCGGATGGCGTTCGAGTTGAAGCTGGAAGATCTGGCGCTGCTGGCGGCGCAATCGGTGGAATCGACCGCCGCTTACGCGGAGAAGTACAAAGTCACATATCTGCTGGAGAATCGCGGCGCCGATCTGCCGGTACTGGTGGACAAGGATCGGTTGGCGCAAGTATTCGCCAATCTTCTGTCCAATGCCGCGAAATTCTCGCCGGAAGGCGGGCGGGTCCGGGTTGTGATCCGCAGCCGCGCCGGACGCGCCCGCTTCGAAGTGATCGATCGCGGCCCTGGCATCGCGCCGGAATTTCATTCCCGCATTTTCGGCCGCTTCGCCCAGGCCGACAGTTCCATCACCCGCGCCAAGGGCGGCACGGGCCTTGGGCTGCACATCACCCGCGAATTGGTGGAGAAGATGGGCGGCGCCATCGGCTTTGAGTCCGCGCCGGGGCAGGGCACAATTTTCTGGGTGGAGTTTCCCATTGTCGAAGCGCTTCGCGATCCTGCCCCATCCGCCGCCGCCGCGCCGCATATTCCCCGGGTGCTGCATGTCGAAGACGATGCCGATCTCACCAGCATCCTGGCCGCCGCATTGAAAGGCCGGGTCGAATTGATCGCCGCGCAAACCATCAAAGAGGCCGAGGTTCTGCTGAAATCGCATAATTTTGCCGCCGTCATTCTGGATGTGGGCATGCCGGATGGATCGGGGCTTTCGCTGATCGAGGGGCTTGTCCATGCCCTCAATCCGCCGCCGGTCGTCATCCTGTCGGCGCGGGAGGTCGATCCCGCCCTTACCCGCGATGCAGCGGCAGTGCTGGTGAAATCTAAAATCGCCGAGAACGACATCGCGCAAACCGTTCTGGATGTATTGGCCGGCACGCCATCCGTTCTTGGAAGGGCCGCATCATGACGCATCCTCTCCACATTCTTTGCGTCGATGACGAAGAAGACATTCAAGAAGTGGTGAAACTCTGCCTGGAAATGGCAGGCGGCTTCACCATCGATACCTGCACCGGCGGGGCTGAAGCGTTGGCATATTTGACGCATGCCCGGCCGGACCTGATCCTGCTGGATGTGATGATGCCCGGCATGGATGGCCCCGCAACCTTCGCGGCCATGAAAGCCAGGGGCATGGACATACCGGTGGTCTTCATGACCGCTCGCGTGCGTGGCGCGGAAGTTTCGCAATATCTGGACATGGGCGCGGTGGGCGTGATCCCCAAGCCTTTCGATCCCGTGAGCTTGGCGAATGAGGTGCAACAACTCTGGTCCGCATCTCTGGTCAAGCCGCCGGGCCCGGCATAAAACGGTGACAATGGAAATCGCAGCGTGAGCACAATCGGCCAGGCATTCGACGGCGCCCTTGAAGGGCTTCGCACGCGCTATCTCGCCAAACTGGGAGAAGTGGCGGCGGAGTTCGACAAGCTGATTGCGTTTTGCGACCTGGATGCCTTGACGCCTGAAATTGCCGCGGCTGCCGCCGGGTTGGCTCACAGGCTGGTCGGCAGTGGTCAGACATTGGGCTTTCCCGACATCAGCCGCGATGCCGCGGTTCTGGAAACGGTTCTGGCCGCCGATCCGCCCCAACCGGCGGTGATCGCGAAAGCGGCGAAGCAATTGCTGGCTGCTTGCCGCGGTTATATCCAGGCCGGCCCGCCGCCGGTTTCTTCAGCGCCGCCGCCGGTAACAGCCCCGGTCATCACCGACGCCGTCGAGCCTCCGCCGCTGGCCGGGCCCAGCCTGATCGCCATTCATGCTGATCCTTTGATGGGGCGGTTGCTGGAAGATGTCTTCGCCAGCCATGCTCATATTACTATGTTTGCGTCCATCGCCGACGCGGTGGCCCCCGCCTATCCCGCCGGGCTGTTGATCGTCGATCTGGACAGTCCGGGCAGTCAGCCCAATATGCTGGGCGATTTGCGAGCCAAGCCGGGCCTTGCCGAATTGCCTATTCTGGCGATGACGGCCCAGCGCAAATCCGCCGCCGTGGCCCGCGCCATTATGGGCACCCAGCTGGAAGCTTTGCTCAAACCGGTCACACCGATCGAATTGGATGCGCGCGCCAACGCGGCGCTGCAACGCCGCCGCCTCTCGGTGGTGATCGGCGATGACGACCGCATCGTGCGCGAATTGCTGAAAGCGCGTTTCGAGACCCAGGGCTATCAGATTCATCTTGCCCATGACGGCGAGGATGTGATGACCCTGGCGCGCGCGCATCTGCCCAGCATCATCATTCTGGACCGGGAGATGCCGAAGATCGAAGGCGTCAAGGTGCTGGGCATGCTGAAGGCTGATCCCGCCACCCAGCATATTCCCGTGATCATGTTGACGTCCAAGGGCCAGGCGGCCGAGATCAGCGAAGGCCGCAAGGCGGGAGCCGCCGATTATATCGTCAAGCCTTTTGCCCCCGACCAGGTGCTGGCCCGCGCCAGCCAGATATTGGGCCTGCCCGGCTGACACGTGGCGTCAGTTGTCCGTCTTGGTAATGACCGTCCTCCCTTGCGCGCGCGTTAGCGCGCTGGCAGAGGGGTGACGCTGGCGACCAGCCAGCGGAACGTCGTAGCCGGCTCTTGAGCCGGCGAAGACCGGAGGGGTAAGAATAGTTATGGGCAGGATTCTGATTTTCCTCTATGGCGTAGTTGCGTATCTGGCATTCGCAGCTTCATTTTTATATGCCGCTGCGTTTGTTTCGAATGTCGGCGTTCCCACCACCATCGATTCCGGCATCGCGTCTCCGCCTTTGACGGCGGCGCTCATCGATCTGGGATTGATGGCCCTGTTTGCGATCCAGCACAGCGTGATGGCGCGTCAGGGATTCAAGCGCTGGTGGACCAAGCTGGTGCCGCCCGCAATGGAACGCAGCACCTATGTGCTGGCGTCCAGCGTGGTGCTGGCGATTTTGCTCTGGCAATGGCGGCCGATCCCGGTGGTGGTGTGGTGGGTGCACGACGCCGGTTTGGGGATGTTCCTTTTGGCCCTGCAGTTGGCCGGTTGGCTGATCGCGGGGCTTTCTACGTTTCTCATCAGCCATTTTGAACTGTTCGGGCTTTCCCAGGTAATGCGCAATCTGATGCGCCGCGAGCCGGAGCCGGGAAAATTCCGCACCCCGCTTTTGTACCGCTTTGTGCGCCATCCGCTCTATCTGGGATTCGCCATCGCATTCTGGGCCACACCGATCATGTCGGTCGGGCATCTGCTGTTTGCCGTTGTGACCACAGCCTATATTTTCATCGGCATCGCCCTGGAAGAACGCGATCTGGTGCAGTTCTTCGGCGATGAATATCGCCGCTATCAGGCGCGGGTGCCCATGATTTTCCCCTGGAAGAAACCGCTTTAGATTTCACGCGTAAATCGGCTGTAACCGATGTTTCCCGATGGCGAATGACTGGGCATGAACAATGTTATCGAGCGCCTCATACCCCCAGGCGGATGGTGGGCAACTCCCCTTCGCCTCATTGTCGGCTTCGGCTTTATGCAGCATGGCTATGCCAAGTTGGCGCGCGGGCCGGACTCCTTTACCGGAATTTTGCACGCGTTGGGCATGCCCATGGCCGATCTTCTGTCCTGGGCCACTATTCTCGTGGAATTGCTCGGCGGGTTTGCGGTACTGATCGGCCTGTTCATCCCCTTGGCCGGCATTCCGATGGCGGCTGTTCTGATTGTGGCGATCGTTACGGTCCATATTCCCAACGGCTTCAGTTCCATCAAATTATTGTCGGTGACTGCGACCGGCGCGCATTTCGGCCAGCCTGGATACGAGACCGACCTGTTGTACCTCGCGGCGATTGCCGCCCTGGTCATTGGTGGTTCCGGGCCATTTTCACTGGACCGGTTGATCGCGCGCCGATTATTTGGGGCACATACCGGTAACCGTTCCGCAGACTGGCGCGAATGACCCCTTGAGGCTTGTGCCTTAGGGATCTGCGATGACCACCGACACCGAAAAAGTCCCTCTGCATGTGCCGGAGCGCGTGCGCGCCGCGCTGGGTCTCGCACCCTCCGGGCCGCATTATTTCTTCTACCGTCACCGGGCCTGGGTGCGGGTCGCGCATTGGGTCAATGCGTTGTGCCTGGCGATCCTTTTGATGAGCGGTCTCAACATTTTCAATGCCCATCCGGCGCTGTATTGGGGGGATGGTTCGGATTTCCAGCATCCGGCCCTGATGCTGGGTGCCTATGCTGACGAATTCGGCATGGTGAACCAAGGTGTCGCGGTCGTCGCTGGTCACGAATTCACCACGACGGGCGTGCTGGGCGCGTCCAGGATCGACGGCCAGCTTACGGCGCGGGGCTTTCCGAGCTGGGCCACCTTGCCGGGACCCAACTGGCTGGCGATGGCGCGGCAATGGCATTTCGCCTTTGCCTGGATCCTGGTGCTGAATGCCATCGGCTTTATCGCCTATGGCCTGTGGAGCCGCCATTTTGTCCGCGATTTGGCGCCGACATCGCAGGATATCGCTCATCTGCCGCGGGAGATCGCCGATCATGCGCGGCTGAAATTTCCCCATGGCGAAAAGGCGAAGCATTATAACGGGCTCCAGAAGCTCGCTTACTGTGCCGTGATCTTTGTGCTCGGGCCGCTGATCGTGATGACGGGCCTGGCGATGTCGCCGACCTTGGATGCCGCCTTTCCCGTGCTTCCCTGGCTGTTTGGCGGCCGCCAATCGGCCCGCGCCATCCATTTTCTCTGCGCCTTTTCCTTTTTCGGCTTTTTCATCGTGCATATCGCGATGGTGATCCTGTCGGGCAGCTGGAACAATCTGCGTTCCATGGTCACCGGCTGGTATGTGATCAAGGGGCGCGGCCATGACTGACCGCCGCAAATTTATCAGCCGCGCCATCGCCGGTCTTTCCGCGACCATGCTGGCGGGCTGCTATGACCTGGACGAAAAGCCTTGGTTCACGGGAGCGTTGGGCAAAGTCGAGAATCTCACCCGCGAGGCCCAGCATCTCTTCGCCGGACCGCACACATTGGCGCCGGAATTCACGAAGGCCGATATCGCGCCGGTATTCCGCGCCAATGGAACGCTCGATCCCGGCACGCCGGAATACAAGGCGCATCTGGCGAACGGCTTTCGCGACTGGCGCGTCACGGTTTCCGGCCAGGTCGATCATCCGCTGTCGCTGTCGATGGACCGCATCCGCGCCATGCCGCAACGGACACAGATCACCCGGCACGATTGTGTCGAAGGCTGGAGCTGCATCGGCGAATGGAGCGGTCCGCAACTGGCGCTGGTGCTGGCGGCGGCAGGGCCGCGTCCCAAGGCCAAATATGCCGTGTTTTATTGCGCCGATCCGATGACGGCGGAAGGCGATCCTGGCCACCATTACTACGAAAGTCTCGAACTCAGCGAGGCGATGCATCCGCAGACCATATTGGCGCATCGTCTGAACGGACAGACATTGGACGTGCCGCATGGCGCGCCGGTGCGTCTGCGGGCGGAGCGGCAGTTGGGTTACAAGCAGCCCAAATATCTTCAACGCATCGTGCTGACCGACACCTTGGACGGCATAGGCGGCGGCAAGGGTGGCTATTGGGAAGACCAGGGTTACACCTGGTATGGCGGGATTTGAGCTGTAACCGATCCAAACGCGTCGCGAACTGACGGTGCATAATCATCGGGAGCATTTCGTGATCAAGACCATTGCCGCGCTTTTCGTCATCCTGGGCCTATCCATTCTGGCCCTGGCTATCCCTGCCTCCGCCAATCCGCCCTATGACCTTGGGCCGGCAGTCGGCAGCAAAGTGCCGGCCATCGGCATGCCGCAGGATGAAACCGGAACGCCGCGTTCCCTGGAATCGGTGGCGGGCGAAAAAGGTACCGTGCTGTTCTTCTTCCGCTCCGCCGCCTGGTGTCCCTATTGCCAGCTGCAGTTGATGGATCTGAACAGCGGCGTTGCCGAACTCGCAAAGCGGGGCTATCGCCTGGCGGGCATCTCTTATGAACCGCCCGCGGTGGACGCGGAATTCATTCAGAAGCGCGGCCTCAAATATCCGCTTCTCAGCGATCCCAAATCCGAGATCATCGACCGCTACAAACTGCATGACCCGCAATATAAAAAGGGCAGCCGTGCCTATGGCGTACCGCAGCCGGTGATCTTCATCCTGGATCGCGATGGCGTGGTGAAAGCCAAACTTTACGAAGACACCTATACCAAGCGCCCGCCGGTCAAGCTGGTGTTGGAAACCATCGATGGCTTGAATAAGGGCCAATGACATGACCCGGCTTCGCACTGCATTGTTTCTGGCCATGCTTTGCGGGGCCGCTTCACCCGCACTGGCGGCGAATCTCACCGTGGTCGAACTGTTCCAGAGCCAGGGCTGTTCCAGCTGCCCGCCCGCCAACGCCAATGTGATGGGGTTGAGCGAGCGGGCCGATCTTCTCACTTTGAGTTTCGGCGTAACTTATTGGGACCAGTTGGGCTGGAAGGACACGTTCGCATCGCCGCAATATACCGAGCGGCAATGGGATTACGCCCACGCCTTTCATCGCCGGAATGTCTTCACGCCGGAAGTGGTGGTCAACGGACGCGCCGATGTGGTGGGTGCGAACCGCGGCGAACTCGAAGGTTTGATCCGGCGCGAAGGCACGCCGGCAGGGCCCGAGATTCAGATCGGTAAGACGGATGTTACGGTCGGCACGGGCGCAGGCACCGCCGATGTCTGGCTGGTGCGTTACGACCCGCGCGTGGTGCAGGTGCCGATCGCGCGCGGCGAAAATGGCGGAACGACCCTGCCGCACAAGAATGTGGTGAAGTCGCTGACCAGGCTGGGGCTCTGGACGGGAAAATCTGCGATGTACAATCTGCCGCCTACGACCGATGCGAATTTGCGCGACGCGGTACTGGTACAGGCGGGTCCGGGTGGCACGATCCTGGCGGCGGCGCGCAACTGACGATCCCAAAAGAACAAGGCGCGGCTGCGATACGCAGCAACCGCGCCTTGTTACCGAAGCGGGAATGATGCGCCGCCCAGGGAGGGCGGAAGGGCGGCGCTTTATCCTGCATCAGTGATTGGGACCGCTCATGCTGCCGGAAGCCATGCCACCTTGCGGCGCGGCCATCTTGTCGCCCGACGTCATTCCACCCGAAGGGGCGGCCATGCCCATGCCGTCATGCGTCATGGCAGACTTCTTCGTCGGCTTCTTGTGATCCATCTTCATGGTGTCGTTGGCCATGTGCGAAGGGCCTGCCATGCTGTCGCTGGACGCCATGCCGCCGGATGGGGCCGCCATCCCTTGCGCGAAGGCAGGGGATGCAAGGACTACAAAGCTGGCAACCGTGATGAATTTGTTCATTTATTACACTCCTGAGGTTTGATACCCTCCACTCCGTTCGCCAGCCTTTCCGGTTACGGGAATTATTTTCGTAACTTTCCGGCCCTTGCCGCGAACAACTGGAGCTGCCCGTGATCCCACAGGAAGCAGAATACCGGGCCTGGATGCTGGCCGCCCTTGCGGGCGATGCCGCGGCTTACCGGATGCTGCTTCAAGGGCTGACGCGGCATTTGCGGGGATATTATGCAAAGCGGCTGGGGGCAGCCGCGGCCGAGGATGCCATGCAGGAGACGTTGATCGCCATTCATGCCAAGCGCGCCACTTACGATGCGGCCCGGCCTTTCACCGCCTGGGTCTATGGCATCGCGCGCTACAAGCTGATCGACGAATATCGCCGCAACAAGCGTGCCGCCGCCGTGTCGCTGGATGATGCAGGCGATCTGTTCGGCGCGGACGAAGCTGAAGCCGCCAGCGCCAAACGCGATGTGGAAAAACTTCTGGCTAGATTGCCCGCGGCCAAACGCGATCTGGTGCGGGCGGTCAAGCTGGATGGCCATTCCATCGCCGAAGCCGCCGCCCGCACGGGCATGTCTGAAACCTCCGTCAAAGTCACGGTCCACCGAGCATTGAAATCACTGGGCGAGGAATTGGGAGACAATCATGCAGACCGATGATCTGATTGCCCATCTGACCGGAGAGCTGGAGCCGGTCAGCGGCGTCGAAGTGATGCGCATCCTGGCAGCCGGGCTTGCCGCGGGTCTTTTGGGTTCTTTGTTGTTGATGACCCTTACGATTGGCATCCGGCCTGACATTCTGGATGCGATGGGCGGTGGCGCCTTCTGGCTGAAATTCCTCTACACATTGGTCATCGCTCTGTTGGGCCTGAAGCTGGTGGAGCGGATGGGTCGGCCCGGCACTGACGCGACCTGGCCCGCGCTTTTGATTGCGATCCCGGTTCTGGCGCTGATGGGCATGATGGCGATGCAGATGATGCCCGCCGACGGCGCCACGCGGCATACTTTGCTGATGGGCCATTCCGCCGATGTCTGCTCGGTGCTGATCGCGGGATTGTCGCTGCCTTTGTTCGCGGGCCTGTTCTGGTCGCTGCGCAGGCTTGCGCCCACCCGGTTGACCCAGGCGGGCGCGGCGGCGGGCTTGCTGGCGGGCAGCGCGGCGGCAACCATCTATGCCTTCCACTGCACCGAAAGCACTGCGACTTTCATCGCCATCTGGTATACGGCGGGCATTGCGCTGACCACCTTGATGGGCGCGGCACTGGGCCGTTTCCTGCTGCGCTGGTAAGCCAAACCAAAGGACACGCCATGCCCGCGACGGTGAAAGAGCTGATGGATGCCGCCAATGCAGTGGTACCGAAAATCACGATGGCGGAGGCCCAGGCGCTGATGGCCGGTGGCAAAGCGGTGGTGGTCGATGTGCGCGACAGCGCCGAATTGGCGCAGACCGGCAAGGTCAAAGGCGCGCTGCATATTCCCCGGGGCTCGCTGGAGTTCCGCGCCGACGCCACGACCTCCTATCACGATCCCAAGCTGGACCCGAACAAGACCGTGATCTTGTATTGCGCCGCGGGATCCCGGGCCGCACTGGCTGGAAAAGTGCTGAAGGACATGGGTTATGCCGATGTCCGCAACCTGGGCGGCTTCAAGGATTGGGCCGATGCCGGCGGCGAGATCGAAGGCCCGGTCTGAAAGCCCGCCTATACGATTTCGTATAGCAACCAAATGCGTGAGCGCCGCGTTGTCCTTCTCCCTGGGGGGATCATGCGGCGCTTCATTCTGTTCATTCTATTGGCCTTGTTGATCGCGGCGCTTCCGCTTTGGCCGTTCAACAGAGAATGGACTTACGGCCCGGCCATCACGGCGGCGTTCTTCCTGATCGTCAATCTGATGGTGCCGGTGCTGGAATTTCTGTCGCGCTGGCGCGAGTTCCGCGATGGCCGGAACATCGCGCGCTGGCGTGAAGGCCAGGGCCGCCCCCGCAATCTCGCTTAGTGAATCCGCGCCGGATCGATCAGCCCTTTGGGCGTCGGCCACACTCCCACATCCACCACTTTGCCATTCACGGCGGCGACATCGTCTTCCATCGCGTAATAGGCTTTGCTGTAGAGATAAAAGGGAATGCGCGGATAAAGGTGATGCATCAGATGATAGGAGTGGCCGAGAAAGGCATACTCCATCACCGGGCGTAGCGGCTTGGGAAACAGCAGGATCGCGGTGCCGGCATAGCGGTCCTGGGTGGTGTGCGGGTGGTGCACCGGCCAGTCGAACATCAAGGGGCACAGGCAGACCCCGAAATAAGCGGGCAGGATCCACAGCATGATCAGTTCGTTGCCGAAGCCGAGATAATAAGCGCCTGCGATGATGGGGATGTAGGACGCGACATAGACCATCTCCCACACAAAGGCGCGCATGATGCGCGGATTGCGGGCGATCTTCCACAAATGCCAGATATAGATGGGCTGGATCACCAGGCAGCGCAGGATCACCCGGACATACGACATGTCCTTCACCCAATAATCCGGATCTTCGACCGGATCGTTGGTGTGCTGGTGATGATGCAGATGCAGGGCGCGAAAACCGGGATAGGGCGCCAGCAATACAAAGCCGCTGATATGCCCGATCAGGTGATTGACCCACTGCCAGCGTGGATTGCGGCCCGCGATATTGTCGTGCGTCGCTTCATGCAAGGTGGCGAAGATGCCGTAGATCAGGATGAAGTCGATCGGCACCGACAGCCAATAAGACATGTGCCCGTTCAGCACGGCCCACGCCACCGCGCCGACCCCGACCAAAACGCCCGCGAACCAGGCGACGCTGCCCCAGGCGAAATGACCCGAAAGCGTTTGCGCCACGGCGCGGCCTTTGATCTCAAACGCGCGCTGGGTTTCCAGCGTGGCATTGACCTCGCGCGCCAGCCGCGCGCTGGGGGCGCCATCGGATGCAAGATCCGGCGCAAGCCCGACAATCTGTTCGTCGAATTCCAGCACGCCGGCCGCGCTGGCCGACTTGCCGCCTTCGATGACACGTATCCGCGGGGCCATAGCCCAACTCCGCCCAACCAGTTGAAATATATGGTTAACATTTTCTTACCGGGGCGGGCAAGGCGGGGGCGGAAAGGGCCCCGAAATGGCGGAAAAGTGGGATTTCAGATCGTGCCCACCAAGAGCGCTGCTCTGGGTGTCGTCCGCCAAACAGAAACCTCTGCCGATCTCATAGGTCCAATCGCAATTCGACTCTTCGCTGCTTCTGTTATCGTCGCCGTCGAAACAACTGTGCAGCGGACATAAGACGCGATGCCCCGGATCATCTTGGCTCTGTCATTGTTCTTTGTTGTGTTGGCCAGCGGGCAATCGCGCGCCGACGATCTCAATGCGCAGCTGGCGCATTGCATGACGATGAATGGCGCAGTGGAACGGCTTTCTTGTTACGACCGCGTTGCGCGTCAGGCTGTCGGCGCCGCGCCGCAAGCTGCGCAATCACCGATGCAGCAATCACCAACACCGCAAGCGCGCACGACGCCGTCCGCCGATCCGGGAAGAGACTTCGGCAAGGAGCGCGTAACTCCCGCAGAGCCGCAAAATGACCGCTTCACGGCGGAAATTACCGACTTCCAGAAGGATGCACGGGGACACTTCACGGTTGCATTGCAAAACGGGCAGGTGTGGCGGCAGGCAGCCGGGGATACGGGTGTGGCGCAAATCCGCTCTGGCCAGGCCAATCGAGTAACCATCTCGCGCGGGGCGCTTGGGAGCTACGACCTGCGCTTCGACGGCCGCAACGCAACCTTCAAGGTGCAACGATTGCGTTGATTTACAACGGTTTTTGATGATTTCCTTCAGGATTCAAATATTTAGAGGGAAAAGTTCCCGATTAAAGTTTTAGACTTTCCAGCACAGTGGGATCCGAAGCTTGGAATTCACGTGACTTGAAGTCGCGGC
>JADMIO011411861.1_pt1 | contig 58901 bp, 45 predicted proteins | sample 8958161 | NCBI WGS metagenome assembly JADMIO01 (sample SAMN16585339, study PRJNA669376) | soil metagenome | isolation source: Crop rotation soil | place: USA: Cullars Rotation, Alabama | collected 2011 | reverse complement strand
AAGGTGAGCCAGTGTGATTACATTTGCGGCCTAACTGTGGCCAGTCCAGTTACGCTGGAGTCACTAGTATTTAGGTGACACTATAGAAGCGGCCGCGACAACTTGTCCACGTGGAATTCTAAGCTTAGGATCCCAATGTGCTGGAAAGTAAACAACCTGGAAGTGGCCCGCTGGCATTATATAGCTGATGAACAACCGGTGACACATATCGGTCCTTTTGCCAAAGAATTTTATGAAGCCTTTGGAACAGGCGACGATTATTCCATTTCCACCATCGATCCTTCGGGGGTAGCATTGATCGGCATTCAGCAGCTGAGCCTGGAAAACAAAGCGCTGAAAAAAGAAGTGGAAGAACTGAAAGCCTGTGTTGAATCACTTTGCAACAGGGAAGAAAAAAAATCTTCATCTGCCGGCACGTCCGCTCCCGCCCGACTTTACCAGAACTCCCCGAATCCATTCGGTGAAAAGACAACAATACGCTGTGAAATCAATTCCGGTTTCGTTGCTGCAAGAATTGTTGTCCGTGATCTGAAGGGCCAGGTCCTGAAAGAAGAAAAAATAATTTCAAAAGGCTTTCATGAAATAACAATTGATGCACAAACGCTGAAGGCCGGCACCTACACCTATACGCTGGAGGTTGATGAATTTACTATTGATACCAAGCTGATGGTGGTCACCAGATAAAAATCAAACACCTAAAACATAAAATATGAAAAAGCTCATCATGTTTGCCTGCTTCGCATTGGTTAATGCAATCCATGCGCAGGCCCAAAACTGGAGCCTGACCGGAAATGCAGGAACCAATCCCTCCACAAATTTCGTTGGCACCACTGATGCACAGGACCTGAACATCAGGACCAACAACACGGTGAAAGTAACGGTTACCGCTACAGGAAATGTTGGTGTGGGTGTGGCTTCACCCGCTGAATCACTTGAAATAAACGGCAACCTGAAGCTGCCGGCGGGTGGTGTAATAAAATCGGACGTGCATACCATTGTTAATGCAAATGCCGCAAGCGGCAACACCTTTGTGGGTGTTGGTGCAGGGATTGCCAATACCATCGGCATCAACAATTCCTTTTTTGGTAAAAACGCCGGCATCGCCAACCTGGACGGAGAAAACAATGCCTTCTTCGGAAATAATTCAGGTTTATCGAATACGGCAGGGTTCAGGAACTCCTTCTTCGGCGCTGATGCAGGCACTGATAATGTCACCGGCGCAGAGAATTCTTTCTTCGGCTCTTTTGCAGGACAGAATAATACGATCGGAAACGGAAACAGCCTTTTTGGATTCAACTGCGGTCCGGGCATTACATCCGGGAACCTGAACTGCCTGTTTGGTGAAAATGCCGGCCTGCTGACTGTCGGCGGTTCCTTTAATTGCTTCTTTGGCCATAACGCAGGATACAAAAATACCGTTTCGTCCAATTCTTTTTTCGGAGATGAATCAGGACAGGAAAACACCATTGGAACCTGTAATTCTTTCTTCGGCAAAGCAACAGGAAAATTCAATACCACGGCATCCAACAATTCATTCTTCGGCGACAGTGCTGGAACATCAAATGTTACAGGCAACGGAAATGCTTTCTTCGGAAAGAATGCCGGTAAATCAAATGCCACTGCAGGCTTCAACTCCTTTTTCGGTTTCGGTGCCGGTGATGTCAATACATCAGGAAACAACAATACATTTTTGGGCAGGGATGCAGGTGGTGCAAATACCACGGCAAGCAACAATACTTTTGTGGGTGCTGCATCAGGAGATGTAAATACAACCGGCACCAACAATGCATTTTTCGGAAAGGATGCCGGAGGCGCCAATACCACAGCCAGCAACAATACCATCATAGGCTCGCTTGCAGGAGATGTGAATACAACAGGCAATAACAATGCATTTTTTGGCAAGGATGCCGGCGGGGCAAATACGACAGCCAGTTCAAATACTTTTGTTGGTGCAGCAGCCGGGGATGTCAATACGGTAGGTGCATCCAATTCCTTTTTCGGAAGGGATGCAGGAGGAGCCAATACCACGGCCAGCAATAATGTATGCATCGGGTTCGGGGCAGGAAGCATCCTTTCATCAGGAGGGAATAACACCATGGTAGGCGCAGGCACCAATGCCGGCAGTGCAACATTTACCAACGCTGCTGCCATTGGCAACGGTGCCACGGTCAGTGCATCGAACAAGATCCGTCTTGGTAATGCATCTATTACTGTTGTTGAAGGACAGGTGGCCTATTCATTTCCCAGCGATGGACGGTTCAAGAAAAATATTCAGGAAGATGTCATGGGGCTGGCATTTATCAATAAGCTGCGTCCGGTCACCTACAATTTCGAATCAAAAAAATTTGATGCCTTCCTGCATCAAAATGATCCATCATACAAAAGCATGATGCCTCCAACAGATTATGAAAAAGCTTCTTCAGTCAAACAAAGCGGATTCATTGCCCAGGAAGTAGAGCAGGCCATGGAACAAACGGGTTACGATTTCAACGGGGTGCATCATCCGGAAAACAATAACGACAATTACAGCATGGCTTATTCACTGCTTACGGTACCGCTGGTGAAAGCCGTACAGGAACTCTCAGTAAAAAATGATGAGAAAGACAAAAATATTGAAGCCCTGCAGGTGGAAATCGAAAATTTAAAAAGTTGCATTGAATCGTTATGCAGCAGGCAGGAAAAGTCTTCCGCTGCTCCCGATAAATCCACCAGTCATCTCAGCCAGAATTCGCCGAACCCTTTTCGTGAAAAAACCGTGATCCGTTGTGAGGTCGTCGCCGATTTTACAGCTGCCAGCATTATCATCAGGGATCTCAACGGCCGGGTGATGAAACAGGAACCGGTTCCAGCCAGAGGAAAAAATGAAATCACCGTGGAAGCAGGCAGTCTTATGCCAGGCACCTATACCTACACGCTTGAAATAGACGGCATAAGCACCGACACCAAACTGATGGTCATTACAAGATAAAATTTAATCATACATAAAACCATTCAACAACCATTCAAAATGAAAAAATTATCTGCAATTCTATCGTTTATCTTAACTGTTATATCATCTTCCATGGCGCAGGACTGGAGCACAACAGGAAACTTTGGCATCACACCTGCGAATTTCCTTGGGGCGAAAGACGGCCATATATTAAATTTCAAAGTGAATGACACCCTTTCAGGCAGCATCAACGAAGGCCTGAAAAATGTATTCCTGGGATACAAAGCGGGGTTTGCCACCACGGTCAGCTTTGGAAGCACCATGATCGGTCATGAAGCCGGACTCAATAACACCAGCGGTAACAATACTTTCGTTGGGTTTCAGGCAGGCCAGGCCAATACTACGGGAACACAAAGTGTTTATATGGGCGCCTTTGCAGGAATGTCTGCAACAACAGGAAGTCAGAATGCCATTTTCGGCTTTCAGGCAGGGAAATTCAGCACAGGCGGTTCGAATACCCTGATGGGTGAAAGCGCCGGACTAAACATGACAACAGGCGATAATAATGTAATGGTGGGAAAAAGCGCCGGGTTGTTTATGACTTCGGGCAGCAACAATGTATTTATCGGACGAAATGCCGTCAATGCACTCACTACCGGATCATCCAATGTGGTTATCGGTCAGGGAGCAGCAGCAGGTACTGCAAGGACCAATGGTATTGCCATCGGTAACGGCGTTTCACTTTCGCGCGACAACTGTGCCGTGATCGGAAACTCATCGGTGACCAAATTCGGCATCGGCAAAACGCCCGTGGCTGCCAACATCATGGAGTTCCAGGTAACAACTGCGAAACTAACCACCGGTGGCGTATGGACCAATGCTTCTGATATCAAACTGAAAGACAACATTACCCAACTTAACAGGCAGGAAATCCTGGAAAAGATCAACCAGCTGGAAGTGGCGCGCTGGCACTATAAAGCCGATGAAGATCCTGTCACCCATATCGGCCCGTTTGCCAAAGATTTTTATGAGGCTTTTGGCACCGGTGATGATTACACCATCTCCACCATCGACCCTTCAGGTGTTGCATTGATCGGCATCCAGCAGCTGAGTCATGAAAACAATGCATTGAAAAATGAAATCCGGAACCAGCAATCTGAAATCACAGCACTGAAAAACCAGGTATTGGAAATGCAGAAGTGCATGGAGGCAGTTTGCAACCTGACTGAAAAAGTCGCTTCATCAGCTGTTGCCAGCACGGCCGGAATTCTTTTCCAGAATTCACCCAATCCATTCAGCGAAAAAACAACGATCCGTTACCAGATCAATACAGACTTTCATGCAGCAACGATCCTGATCAGGAATCTTCAGGGTCAGCTTATGAGAACTGAAAAACTTACCGGCGGCAGGAGTGGAGAAATTCAACTGAGCGCAGCCATTCTTGCAGCCGGTACTTATACGTATACGCTTGAAGTTAACGGAAATGCCGTTGATAGCAAGCTGATGATCTTAACCGGTAAATAAAAAATAATTTAAACCCGGTTCTCCGGTAAAATTCACTGTTCAATGCTGATGGTGGCTTTTGCAGTCGTGACGGCCACCCTTGCGCCATTTCATCATACAAACCCGGCTCATCATCTAGTTTTCTGACCCACAAATGTGGATTGTACAATTTTTCCCTTCACTCCATTTTTGCCTTATGAAAAACAGGCAATCCTAAAACCAAAAATAAATGAAAAATAAAATCAAACCAATCATCAAAATGAAAAAGCATATTTTAATATTGGCCGTGGCAGTCATGCCGGCCACCCTGTTGCAGGCGCAAAGCTGGGACCTGCAGGGTAATACCGGTACAAATCCCGCAACTGACTTTGTCGGTACTACCGATAATACGCCATTGCTGTTCCGGGTGAACAACACACAATGCGGAAAGATCTCGGCATCTGATCAAAGCATCATCATGGGGCCGACGTCAGGACTGGTTTCAACCGGATCATCCAATTCGTTTTACGGTTCGTTTGCCGGCAGGTTTACCACTACCGGTAACACCAATACCTTTGTTGGCGCGAATACAGGTATGCAGAATATATCAGGAAATGCCAACTGCTACTTTGGGCTCAGTGCAGGGTCATCAGGAACCACGGGGTCAGGGAACTGTTTCTTTGGTCATTCAGCAGGGCAGGCGAATACAGCCTCAAACAACTGTTTTTTTGGACTTAGCAGCGGGGTCAACAATTCAAGCGGATTTCAAAACTGTTTCTTCGGGGCCTTTGCCGGCGGAGCCAATACGACCGGACCAAACAATACTTTTATCGGTTTCGGATGCGGCCAGGTGAATACCGGCGGAAGTGACAACGTCTTTCTCGGAAAATCCGCCGGGCAGAACAATACGGTTGGATCGAGCAATGTTTTCGTGGGTTCATTATGCGGTACGGCTAACACCTTTGGTATACGTAATATTTTTATCGGCGCTCAAGCAGCAGGCGCAAACACATCAGGAGCATCAAATATAACCATCGGCACAGCGTCCATGCATGCCAATACAACAGGAAATTTCAATGTATCATTGGGTGACAGCTCGGGCCTTGTCAACAGCACCGGAAGCCAGAATACCTTTCTTGGTTACAAAACAGGGGCATCAGCAGGTAACTTTACAAATGCAACTGCCATCGGGGCGAATGCAACCGTTGGCGCCAGCAACAGCGTTGTGCTTGGCAACAATGCCAATGTAGGGATTGGCGTATCTGCTCCGCTCGACGCACTTCATGTGGCCGGAAACATCCGCATGGTGGATGGTAGCCAGGCAGCAGGAAAAGTGCTGACCAGCGATGCAAACGGAAAGGCCACCTGGCAGGTAATTCCTCCGACACCTCCCGGCGGTGCAGCCGGAGGTGACCTGGGTGGAACTTATCCCAACCCAAGCGTGGATGCAATACAGGGAACTGCTGTTTCGGCTGCTGCTCCCACCACAGGACAGGTATTGCAATACAATGGCACATCCTGGACACCCATCACCCTGCCGGCTGAATCCAGTGACTGGAAAATCACCGGCAATACGGGCACTTCCGCTTCCACCAACTTCATCGGGAACAAGGATAATGTTGCGCTAACGTTCAGGGTAAACGATACATTGGCCGGTTTACTCAACCAGCACCAGCGCAATGTATTTCTCGGATACAAAGCAGGGTTTTCAAATATTGTACATACAGGAAATACTTTTATCGGAGACCGTGCAGGTACCAGCAATGTTACAAGCAACAATACATTTATCGGCAAGGAATCGGGTACGGTGAATACCACCGGTACGCAAAATACATTTGTTGGCGGGATGACCGGTTCTTCCAATACTACCGGAAACCAGAATTGCATTTTTGGATTTAACGCCGGCAAAAACACTACCGGAAGTTCCAATACCATCCTGGGAGAAAGCGCAGCCTTTGCGCTTACCTCCGGCGGAGAAAATGTAATGGTTGGAAAGAGTGCAGCCAGTGCGCTTACATCGGGCGATAACAATGTAATTATAGGACAGGGTGCAGCCAGCTCCCTTACTTCGGGTTCATCCAATACGGTGATTGGAGAAAATGCGCTTACCGGATTATCGCGCACAAACGGGATTGTTATTGGAAGCGGCGCTGCCGTAACACTTGATAACTGTGCTGTGATCGGGAACGCTTCGCTAACAAAAATTGGAATCGGAAAAACTCCCACAGCTTCCAACATCCTGGAATTCCAGGCAACCACGGCTAAACTTACAACAGGTGGCGTGTGGACCAATGCATCCGACAGAAAAATAAAAGACAATATCACACAACTGAACAAGCAGGAAATACTTGATAAGGTTAATCAGCTGGAAGTGTCACGGTGGCATTATAAAGCTGATGAGCAGCCCGTAACGCACATCGGTCCGTTTGCAAAAGAATTTTATCAGGCATTCGGAACAGGCGACGACTATACCATTTCAACCATTGACCCCAGCGGCGTGGCGCTGGTTGCCATCCAGGCATTATCTGAAAAGCTTGAAAAACTGGAAGCCGAAAACGCATCGTTGAAAGATTGCATTCAGCAAATCTGCAGTCAGACTGAAGTACCTGCAACTGATAAAAAATCAGCTGAAGAACTGAATGCTGATGTGCTTTACCAGAACACACCAAATCCGTTCAGCGAAAAAACGACCATCCGTTACCGGATCAGCTCTTTATTTTCTTCAGCAAGAATGATCATCCGCAATCTCGACGGACAGGTCATCAGTGAAGAAAAAATAGCAACAGGAGGCTTAAACGAAATTACGATCAGTGGAAATTTCCTTCATTCAGGAACCTATACCTATACGCTTGAAGTAGATGGAAGAAGCATCGATACAAAGCTGATGGTGATTACAAAGTAACCGGAGTAACCGGCACAATAATTTATCCAGCGTTTGCTAAAGGTCCGGTCGGGGAAGCCGGATTCCTTTCAGCTACAAGGGGAAATCCATTTGGGTTTCTCCTTTTTTCGTTTTGATCAGGTGGTTTTAACCAGCATAACTTTAAGGACCTCCAGTCAAACTGTATTTAAAATTAACTGTACATTTGTTATTATGGCAATAAAAATAGAAAACAATGAACCTGCTTTTTGTCTGCAGTAAGAATAAATGGAGAAGCCTGACGGCAGAAACCATTTTTAAAAATGCTGCCGCCCATCAGGTGAAGTCGGCTGGAACTGACGAGGATGCAAGAATAAAGTTGAATGAAAAACATTTAACCTGGGCTGACCTGATTTTCGTAATGGAAAATAAGCACCGGCAAATTATCAAACAGAAATTTCATGCAGGCTTTGACAAGGGCAAAATTATAGTTCTTGACATTCCTGACGAATATCAATACATGGATGAAGAATTGATCATGTCGTTAAAGACCGCTACAGCCCCTTATTTGGAAAAGGCTATCGAATAAACTGTTGAAAATGAAAATCCCCAATCAAAAACACCTGTTTAATATTCCTGATACGGTCACTTACCTGAATTGCGCCTATATGTCGCCCGGTTTGAAGAAAGCAGCTGAAGCCGGAAAAGCAGCCATCCTGAAGCGCAACGAACCCTGGAAATACGAGGTCAGCGATTGGTTTGAACCGGCAGTGGAACTGAAATCACTTTTTGCCTCCCTCATTCATGCAAACAGCAGGAACATTGCACTTATCCCATCCGTTAGCTATGGGATCGCCGTTGCAAAACAAAATATTCGGCTGAATGCATCCCGGGAAATCCTGGTGCTCGATCAACAGTATCCGTCGAACATGTATGCATGGAAAGAACTGTCGCTTGAAACCGGTGCAAAAATAGTCACGGTGAAAAGGGAAGAAGGATCGGGATGGACGGAAGCTATTCTCCATCATATCACAGAAAAGACAGGCCTCGTGGCCATACCCAACTGCCACTGGACCAATGGCGGATTACTTGATTTAAAAACCATCGGCGCCAAAACAAAGGCAACCGGGTCCGCGCTTGTTATTGATGCAAGCCAGTCGGCAGGCGTTTATCCGGTTGACATGGCAATCATCAAACCCGACTTTTTTATTACTGCAGGGTACAAATGGCTTTTGGGTCCATACGGTTTGGCTTATCTGTATGCAGATGACAAATATTTAACCGATGGCAGGCCGATAGAATATACGTGGACAGGCAGAAGCGGAAGCGAGGATTTTACAAAGCTGGTTGATTACACTGAATCATTCAAGGACGGAGCCGCCAGGTTCGACGCCGGCGCTTCAGCCGCATTTATCAATATTCCGATGGCGAAAGAGGCCCTGATTCAAATCCTCGAATGGGGAGTTGAAAATATTCAGGAGACCATTTCAGACCTGACCGCAAAGGTTGCAAAGTCAGCTGTGGAACATGGTTATGAAATAGCAGACAGGGAACGCGCCGGACATATGATCGGGATCAGGCTGCATGAAAACAAAATCAAAGAAACCGGTAAAGCGTTATCAGCCAACAAGGTTTACATCAGCTTTCGCGGAACAAGCATGCGGATTGCACCCCATCTGTACAATGATGAAAAGGATATTGAGCGGTTGTTTCAATTCCTTTAACAATACTAAATACAGTCAGCTCCGGATGTGTGCTGAATATCTTTCAGCCCTGGCTGATGGGCGAATAAAAATATCATCAATCCATTTATAATAAAAACAAAAATAATTTAGCTTTGCCGGATGGCCATCGTCAGCGCAACTCCCAATGACTTTCATTTGCTGGCTGCTATCGGGAAAGAATCGTTTATCGAGTCGCATGGTAGCAGCGGACCCGCAGCGGATATTGAAAAGTATGCAAACAGCAAATACAACGATGAAGTTTGCATGGAAGAGCTGAATGATCCGGCAAATATTTACCATTTCATCTATCATAATGATCAGCCGGCGGGCTATTCCAAAATTATTTTTAATGTGCCGCATCAGCAACCTGATGTTGAAAATACCACCAAGCTGGAACGGCTGTATTTGCTGAAAAAATTCTATGCGCTTAAGCTCGGCCTGGAATTGTTTCATTTCAATATTGCATTATCAAAACAAAACAACCAGGCCGGCATGTGGTTGTACGTTTGGAAGGAAAATAAAAGAGCAGTGGATTTTTATTTAAGATCACAATTTAAAATAACAGGGAGCTATGATTTTAAGCTTACTGAAAACCATTCCAACCCCAACCACCGGATGTTATTAAATTACTGACCCATCGGGGAGGAGCTTGTTCCCGCTTACTTTTTATTTATATTTACAGCAATCATCTAATTGCAATGCTGCCGGCAGCAAATCTTATATAAAACACAACTTTCAAAAATGAAGCAGTTAATCGTTATCCCCTTTTTAATTTTTTGCATGGGCGCCCTTGGTCAGCAGGCAGCTGATCACTTTAATAATGCTACAGACCTTCATAAGCAGGGTAAAAATTCCAAAGCATTGAATGAAATCAACAAGGCAATCGAACTTGATTCAGGCAATGTTTCCTATCTAAATAAAAAAGCCCTTATTCTGATTGATCTGAATAAGCATGAAGATGCGCTAACCCTGTATACCAGGTCCCTGGCTATTGACTCAGCAAATGTTAACACTTATAACGAACGCGGGCTTTTACTGCTGACGATCCAGCAAAACGACGCCGCCATTGCTGATTTTTCAGCAGGGCTCAGTTATGCAAATGCCGACTCGGCCAAAACACTGCTGTTAGTCAACAGGTCAGTTGCCAAAATGCACAAACGGAATTTCAAAGGTGCATACGATGATTTAATGATCGTTTACGGCATTGATTCCAATGATATCGGCATGCTGGTCAACCTGGCCACAATATGTGATGAGATCGGCAAAGGAGACCAGACACTCATGTACCTGGAACGGGTCATTCAGCTGGATTCCAACAGCTTTTTCGCTTATGGCAACATTGGTTTCAAATACCAGCAAATGGGTGAATATGAAAAGTCGAATAAATATTATGACAAGGTCCTGGAGCTCCAGCCTGATCAGCCTTTGGGCTACAGCAACAGGAGCTACAACAAGCTGAAGCTGGGCGATTTAAAAGGAGCACATGCAGATATTGAAAAATCCATCAAACTCTATCCTGACAATTCATATGCTTACAGGAACAGGGCCCTGATCTACCTGGCCGAAAAAAAAACGGATAAGGCCTGTGAGGATATAAAAAAGGCTTTAAAATTAGGCTTTACCGACATGTATGGAAGCGAAGTGATCTGGATGCATGAGAAATACTGTAAATAAAAATGCTGTTTTATTTGGTAACAGGAATCGGTTATTTACAATCTGACTGATCAGGAAGCAAACACCTGCGCATCCTGTGAGCTGCTGTCCTGCTTTTCGCAACCGGCTACGCCGGTGTAGCTGCAATCAGGCTTAGTTTATAATCTGCAGTGCCTCCCTGTTAACTTTCCGAAAGTTCGTTTCGTCAATAACTCCGTCCTGCTCAATTTTCCACAAAACCGTTGGCTATTTTCCACAGCTAATTTCAACTGCCTCATAACTTCCACTGGCACAAAATTTTTAGCGATACATGGTAAACGTCCCGTGAAAACCGGTATGCAATGCTGTCCAAAAACAGACAACAAAATAAACAGCCGGTTTAGGGGCACATGAATGACCCGTAAATTTAATGTCATGAGCCCGGCAAAAAAATCTTCAGAAAAAAAGAGAAAAAAAACTGATAAAAAATTCTCAGCCAATTTGCAGCAGCGCCATCCGGTAAAAAAATATCCCACGCGGCCCAGGCCCGGGAACGTGGAGCTGAATGAATCAACTCCGGTGGATGAGCATGATAAGGCTGTTGTCAATCCCAATAAGGCAACAGGCATTTAACCTGCAGATCGTGTTCAGTTTCCTAAAGTTCAATTAATAATAATTTTAAAAATCAAAAGTAAAAATGAAAAAACTGATTGTTTTAGCAGCAGCCTGTGTATGGTCATGGGGTGCCATGGCGCAGGATTACCCGGCCACCAAAACGCAAACACAAACTACCACGCAATACAGTGTAAAGTATTGCGCAACGATGCAGAGTGGTAAAGTCATTATGCAACAGGATCAAAAAAACCTGGCAGCAGACGTGACGCTGGCAAACGGCACCATCATTAAAACCGATGGCACGGTTATCAAAAGTGACGGCACCAGGAGCATGATGAAAAATGGCGACTGCATTGACAACAGCGGCAATATGATCAATCCGAAAACGAAAGACGATAAAATGCCTCCTAAATAAGTGATGAGTGATGAGTTGGGAGTTAAAAACTCATATATAAAAAAAGCCATTTCCCTGGAGCAGATCAGGCTGCATATAGCCAAATGGTTATAAGCAGCCTGCTCTGATTTAATTTTGTATAAAAATGATCAGAAAATTGCATACCGGCGAGTTTCGTCTCTATTCACGGAAAAAAAATCCAAAAACCGGAAAGCGGAAAAACCTGGGGACTTTCAGGACCCGTGCGGCTGCCGTGAAACATGAGCAGGCTGTGCAGTATTTTAAGCATCACAAATAAATGGAAAATAAAGCGCTGATTGCTGAATTATATTTATGTGCGGCCCAATGTGATGCCTGTTACATGGCATGCCTGTCGGAAAAAGATGTGGATCACTTACAGCGTTGCATGGCCCTCGACCAGGAATGTTATGACCTCTGCATGCTGACCGGTAAGCTGCTTGAAAAAGGATCGGCCAATGCGAATAAATACCTGGACCTGTGTGCTGAAATCTGCACGGCATGTGCCGAAGAATGCCAGAAACACAAGCACGACCACTGCCAGCAATGCGCCAGTGAATGCCGGAAATGCGCGGAAATGTGCACCGCATACACTCATCATACCATTTAACCGGGTTTTCACCTACAAACAACCATCAGGGGTGGTTTAATTTTTTATTAGCTTTGAATGCTGCAGCCCTTGCATCAGCATTCATGGAAAAAACAATCCCTTTCTTTACTAATCCGGTCACAGACTTTATCATCAGGCTAGCTGTAAGCCTGTCCATTGGATTTTTAATAGGTCTGGAACGTGAATTTTCGAAGCCTGCAAGAGAAAAACAATTTGCAGGAGTGCGGACCCATTCACTGATTTCCATCTTCGGGTTTCTTGCTGCTTTCCTGGCGGAGCAGGCAGGGCCATGGCTGCTGGTTGCTGCCTTCACCGGACTTATTGCCCTGGTGGTCGTGTCCTATTTGCAACTATCAGGTCGTCCCAACCAGACGGGAGGCACTTCCGAAATTACGTCGCTGATCACTTTTTTACTGGCCATACTGACTTTCCATAATTTCATGCTCATGGCCGTCATCATTGCCGTGATGGTGCTGCTGCTGCTTACCTTCAAGCCTCCGCTGCATCTGCTGGCAAAAAAAATCACGCGTACGGAGCTGCTTGCCATTGTTCAGTTTATTATTATTTCAGCCATCTTCATTCCTTTTCTTCCTGATAAAAATTTCGGACCTTATGAAACCTGGAACCTCAAAGACATCTGGAAAATGGTGGTGCTGGTTTCAGGTATCAGCCTGTCGGGCTACCTGTTATCCCGACTCCTGGGCAACCGCGGGATCCTGCTTTCGGGCATCCTGGGCGGACTTGCTTCGAGCACCCTCGTCACGCTGGTTTATTCCAAACGCAGCAAAGAAGCGACTGAAAATATTTCCATCATTTATGCGCTGGCCATTGTGTGTGCATGCACGATGATGTTCCCGCGTATCCTTTTCGAAATCTACATCATCAACCGTCACCTGGTGATGGGGCTGGTGCCGGCATTCGCTGTTATTGTTGCAACAGGAAGCATCGTTGCCTTTTTTATTTATAAATCAAAGAAAGGCGCCGGTGAAACACAGGCTGTTCCTCCTGAAAATCCACTCAACCTGGGTACGGCTATCAAATTTGCGCTCATCTATGCCGGTGTGCTGTGGCTTGTTAAATTTTTTAATGAACAGTACGGTGAAAGCGGAACTTATGCTGCAGGCATCATTTCGGGCTTTGCCGACCTGGATGCCATTACCATTTCCATGGCAAGATCGGGGCTGGACCAGCAGATCGTTAATAAAACCATTCTGCTTGCCACCCTGTCCAATACCATTGTGAAGATGCTCCTGGTCCTGATCCTGGGAAATAACGTTTTGCGTAAACGCGCTTCCATGGGGTTGGGAGCCCTGCTTGTGGCGGGAATTGTAAGTTTTTTATTTTTGTTGTGAATCCGGCCCTTATTACCTGGTCCGTTCAAAACCGGGAACGGGGAACTAGGAACTGGAAACTTTTTTTCTTTGCTTTGCAGAACAGGTGCAGTATATGAATCAGCTCACTAAAAAAATCATTTATCTCATACTTGTATTATTTCTCCTGGCAGATTTTACCTGGTCATTTGTACAGTATTTAAACCAGCGGCTTGACGGCGACATGGCCTGGAACCTGGTGCCCGATGAACTGGTTAAACCGGTTTTTCAAAACCCGCTTGGCATAGCTACCATCCTTGAAAATAAGGTCTATGCAAACCCGAACCGCTTTTATTGTCACTGGTCGTACCGGAAATACCTGATAGCAGCTCCGCTATACCTGCAAAAATTTGTTGACCCCATCAGCAGCGTATACCTCGCCTGTGCCATAGCCAAGATTTTTATACAGCTTGTTTTAATTTTTATGCTGGCCGTGATGATATCGAACACAACAAATGTGCTGAGGCTTGATTTTATGCTTGCCGCTGCATTGATTGCACCGTTGTTTCAGGCCAATGGTTACCGGGTTCACATGGGCATCATAGATCCGGCAACAACCTATGCGTTTTTTTATGCACTGCCATGTGCACTGCTGATGCTCTACCTGATGCCTTTCATCCGTCCGTTATATTACAGGAAAGAGCCGCATGTTTCATTTTTTTTCGGGTTCATCTGGATCCCCATATCGCTGGCTTGTTCCCTGAGCGGACCGCTGAATACCGGGATCGCACTGACAGCCTCCATGCTTTTATTTGGAAACCGTTTTTTCACCGGCATAAAAAATCAGGATGAGGGAAGTGCATTTGCGAAAATGCTGCATGCGCTGAAGACGATCCCTGCATCTTACTGGTTTTACCTGCTTCCTTTATGCCTGCTCTCCCTCTATTCATTATTTCTTGGCAGGTATAATGCACTCACCATTGCCACCATGATACCGCTGGGCGAAATGTACAGCAGACTGCCCCTGGGCATATTCTACCAGGTCTCACAGGATTTGAGCTTTCCGGTTTTGTTTGGCATCCTTGGCATTAATATATTTCTCATCCTCAAAAAATATTCGACTGTAGCGGGATCTCAAATAGTGGCTGCCTTAAAGTGGATCGGATTATTCTCCCTGGTGTACATCCTGTTATTGCCATTGGGAGGATACAGGGAATACAGACACTATATCTTAAGATACGATACAATCTTGCCAGTTACCTTATGCCTGCTTTTTATTTTTGGCGCATCATCACTCCATCTCATCAAAACCATTTCAAAAAAAGACATGCGCTGGTACCTGCCTGTCCTGCTTGTCGTATTATTCATTTACACCAATGCCGACAGGATTAAAACCGCTGAAGCGGATTGTGAAAAAATGGCTTTGAAAGAAATTGCCGCATCACCTGAACACATTGTACCCCTGGATCATGACTGCAGCGTGCTGAACTGGGATAAATCAGGCAACCCGGAATTCTCGGAACAAAATGGCAAATTATTGGAAATATGGGGCATCACCAAAGAAGCTAAATTGTTTTATAACAGATAGCTTCTTAGTTCATGTTCAATGTTAATTGTAACTTATACCCTCTAACTCATCTCTCATCTCTCATCACCCATTTAACTATATTTGCTGAAATGAAAAACCTCATCATCATCACAAGCCTTCTTCTTGCTTGTCTGACGGCAAATGCTCAATATGATTACTTAAAATATCCGGATTACATGGAAGTGGTTAATACTTTTTTTGAGAAGTATACAGTAAAGGAGTTTGAAGGAAAGGCTGAAGTGCGGTTTGAAAAACGCCCGGACGGCTGGCATGTGGCTGTTATCGATTACAATGCAGATCGCACTACACTTAAAGATGCGCTTTTCTGGGATAAAGGGAAAAACAAATATGTCAAAACTGATTTCAAAAAGCTGAAAAAAAAGGAATCGAACTACGCAGAAATTGATAAATATAAAAATGACTGGGCAAAGAATTATTACCGCATTAGTCCTTATTTCGGTTATCCGGGCTGGGACTGGGATGTAATTAAGGAATTTAAAAATGCCGAAACCCTGCCTGACACAACCTTATATGCTGTGGGACGCGCTTACTCATCTTATGCAAGCAATTTACTAAACAACAACAGTGGTTTAGCCAACACAAAAGATCAGTTTGTGCTGCCGGAAGGAAAAAACTGCATGACAGCAGCCCAGCTTGCAAAATACCGGTACTACAGGTATCTGGCCATCAATAAATTTAATAAAGTAGCTGCAATAAACCCGGAATTTCAAACCATCATAGGAGAGATCGGCATCAAGGCATCAAATGAATACATTACTTCATTTCTTGATATGAGGGTTTACCAGAATGAATTTGAAGCTCAAAAAGAAATAACGGATAGCTTGTACGATGAATTCTACATTGCATTTGCAAAGAATTTCTTAAACACATGTGCCCCTAACGCCATCCTTTTTACAAACGGCGACAATGACACCTATCCGCTGTTGTATGTACAGTCAAAATTTGGTTACAGAACTGATGTGATGGTAGCGAACTATAGCCTGCTCCAGACAAACAGGTATATCAACAGCCTGCGGGAACAAATCCTGGACGCTCCCGGTCTTCCCATCTCTTTTAAACCAGAAGAAATCAGCGGAAAAAAACTGGATCTCATATTAATTAAGGATGAGAAAGAAAAAACAATGGAGCTGCATGAAGCTATCAGGTTTGTTAAAGTTGAAACAAATACTGACTTGCGCGGAAATACCAGGTACCCATACATACCTTCCCGAAAATTCCTGTTACAACTGGATAACGATTCCATTGTCTGGGTCAATGACAAGGATTACATTTACCGGAATGAGCTGATGATTCTTGATCTGCTGGCTACCGACAGGCTGAAACGGCCGGTTTATTTTGCTGTTACTATGGGTCATGAAAATTTTCTTGGCCTTGAGGATTATTTGAAGCTCGAAGGGCTGGCTTACAGACTCACTGCTTCAATGAATAAAAAAACGGTTGATGAGTTTGGGCCTGTTGGCGCTGTAAATACTGCAGTAATGTTTGATAATTTGATGAACAGGTTTGACTGGACGGGATTAAATAAAATATCTCCACAGGAAAAAGTACTCTGCATGACTACCCGGAACAATTTCCATCGCCTTGCAAAAACACTGATCAACGAAAATAAAAAAGACTCTGCAAAGCTGGCACTGGACAAATGTGTTACAATTCTCTCAAATGAGGCGGTTTATTATGATATTATGATGCTTCCATTCGTCGAAGATTACTATATACTTGATGAATTCGAAAAAGGAAATAAAATCGCAACGGTGCTTGTACATAATCTGAATAATAATCTGGACAATCGCAAAGGCCTTGCCATGGAAGCACCTAAAAATCAGAAAGACGCCATCCTGCAGGAGGTCAAACGGCTTGCTGAACAATATCACCAGCAGGATGTGCTGGAGTTGTTTAGATAATTTTACCAACTCACAACTCATTACCAGGGCCTTTGGTCATCCCTGCCCCCTAAACTGGGACTTTACTCGTTATGTGATATTTCACCGGAGGCATCACAAAACTTTAAACTTTAAACCTTAAACTATAAACTCACAACTTTGAACTTTTTTATATTTGCAAAGACCCCGGTCAAATTTCATGAAAACCTATTTAACAAAGGACAATAAACAAATTACCATCCGCCGTCCCAACGAAGCTGATGCGGAAAGGGTGATCAGCTATGCAAAAATTCTTTTCGCCTCCACCGACCAGGTTTTAACAACACCTGAAGAATACAAAATAACGGTAGGAGAAGAAAAATCATGGATCAAGAGTTTTAAGAATAATCCAAACAGCATTATATTGATTGCTGAATCAGGAGGCGAAGTAATCGGCCTGCTTGATTTTACAGCCAAGTCAAGGAAAAAAGTTGCTCATTCAGGAGAGTTTGGAGTGAGCGTGCACCCGGATTACCAGGGAAAAGGTATCGGGAAAGCGATGATTGAAACATTGCTGCAGTGGGCCGAAAGCAATACGCAGATTGAAAAGGTGGCGCTGCAGGTTTTTGCCACCAATGCCCATGCAATAAAACTTTATAAAGCATTGGGATTTCAGGAAGAAGGAAGGCATATCAAAGCGATCAGGCAACCCTCCGGCGTATACGTTGACCTGATTCAAATGTATATTGAAACAAAAAATAAATGAAAAAAGAACCCGGCATGACAACAGGCATTTCAGCGCCTGAAGAAGTTGATACATTTATGAAAGCGCTGAAATACCCGCTGGCCGATGTGGTGCAGTACCTGCGAACGTTTATCCTGGGTATTGACAAGTCAATCGGTGAAGGAATTTTTTATAAAGCGCCGGCCTTTTATTATACCGGTACGATGAAACCATTCAATCCGAAAGATTACAAAAGATATATCGTCGGTTGTAATTTATATAAGCAGGATACGCTTCGCATTATTTTTCTCCGTGGCGCTACCGTTCCGGATCCGGCGGGCATACTGGAAGGTGATTACACTGACGGAAGAAGAATCATGTCATTCGGCAGCATTGAAGACGTGAAAAAAAAGGAAAAGGCAATGAAAGAAATCATCAGGGCGCTTTTAAAAAACATCGATAAATAACCCGTCATGATACCCGTAGGAAACACCCCATTGATCAGGCTCGAACGGATGACGCAGCCCGGGTGGGCAGAAATCTTTGTCAAGTATGAAGGCGGAAACCCAACCGGCAGTATGAAAGACAGGATGGCGCTGGCCATGATTGAAGGCGCTGAAAAAAGAGGTCAGCTTACGCCCGGCGGAACCGTAGTGGAATATACGGGAGGAAGCACGGGAGGATCGCTGGCCATGATCTGTGCGTATAAGGGTTACCGTGCTGTTTTTGTTTCATCGGATGCTTTCGCCGAAGAAAAGCTCAGGACCATGAAAGCTTTCGGCGCCGGGCTTGAGATCATACCAAGCGAACAGGGTCATATCACGGCAAAGCTGATCAATACGCTCGTCCAGCGGGCGAAAGAACTGAGTCAGGCTCCCAATACTTTCTGGACCGATCAGTTTAACAATGTGGATAACAGAAACGCCTATCATAAAATGGCAAGAGAGATACTGGATGACCTTCACAACGACGTGGATGAATTCATCATGGGAGTGGGAACAGGCGGATGCTTTTCAGGGAATTCAGAAATACTGAAAAGCGAACTGCCAAAAATCCGCTGCATTGCCATTGAACCGTTGCACGTGCGTGCGCTTTCGGGCGGCGACATCACGGGAAAGCATAAGCTGGAAGGCATCGGATCAGGTTTCGTTCCTTCCATCTGCAGGCTGGACCTGGCTGATGAAATTTTTGCCGTGTCGGACGAAGATGCCATCAACACCACCCGTGAGCTGGCAAAAAAAGAAGGGATTTTCGCCGGAACCACCTCAGGTGCCAACGTCTGGGCCGCCATGCAAAGAGCAAAGAAGCTGGGTGCAGGAAAAAGGATCGTTACCGTTGTTGTGGATTCAGGATTGAAATATTTACAGGGGGATTTGTATAGGTGAGAATTTCTAATTTGTTTCCGCCTTCAGCCCTCCGCCAAAAAATCAGTGCGGGTGTGCGTGCGGATGTGAAAAATCTATCTTGTTTGTTTCCGCCTTCAGCCCTCCGTCTTCCGCCTTCAGCCCTCTGTCTTCCGTCCTCCGTCCTCCGTCCTCCGCCTTCCGTTTTAAACGACTATATCCGTTTAAAGGAATGTTGAAAACAATTTCGGCTGTTTTTCATTGTATATTCGCCAACTATCCACAAATTTACAGAAGAATTTTTATCGAATCGTTTCACATAAATTAAAAAACAAGATCATGCCAACAGCCACAGACAACAGCACGAAAGAGAAATTAAAAGTATTGCAGCTTGCCATCGACAAAATTGAAAAGACCTACGGCAAAGGGACCATCATGCGCCTGGGCGATGATGCCATCGAACCGATGGAAGCCATATCCACCGGATCCATTTCACTGGATTCAGCGTTGGGCATTGGCGGTTTGCCCAAGGGCCGGGTTATTGAAATATATGGACCTGAGTCGTCCGGTAAAACCACCCTGGCCATCCATGCCATTGCACAGGTGCAGAAATACGGCGGGGTAGCGGCCTTCATCGATGCCGAGCATGCCTTCGACCGGTTTTATGCACAGAAGCTGGGCGTGGACATTGAGAACCTGCTTATTTCGCAGCCCGACAATGGCGAACAGGCGCTGGAAATAGCCGACAACCTGATCCGTTCAGGCGCCATCGACATCATCGTGATCGACTCCGTAGCCGCCCTTACACCCAAGAGCGAAATCGAAGGCGAAATGGGCGACAGCAAAATGGGTCTGCAGGCCAGGCTGATGTCGCAGGCGCTCAGGAAGCTTACCGCCACCATCAGCCGCACCGGCTGCTGCTGCATCTTTATCAACCAGCTGCGCGAAAAGATCGGTGTGATGTTCGGCAACCCCGAAACCACCACCGGCGGTAATGCATTGAAATTCTATGCATCCGTGAGGCTTGACATCAGGCGCATCGGCCAGATCAAGGAAGGCGACAATATTGTGGGTAACCGCACCAAGGTTAAAGTGGTGAAAAACAAAGTAGCGCCGCCATTCCGCCTTGCCGAATTCGACATCATGTACGGAGCCGGAATCTCCAAAGACGGAGAGATCGTTGACCTGGGCGTGGAGCACAACATCATCAAGAAAAGCGGATCGTGGTTCAGCTATGGCGACACCAAAATCGGCCAGGGCCGTGATGCAGTGAAGCAGATGCTGAGCGACAACCCCGAGCTTTCCCTGGAAATTGAAAATAAAATCAGGGAAGCGCTGGCGCCGAAGTAAACATCACAAGTCGATTTCTTATAGCCCAGGGTTTAAAACCCTGGGCTATAAGAAATCGGAATAATAAGGATATCCCGTATTTGGAGGAATTGTTATTTTTACAGCCTTCAGATACGGGATTCGTGTTTTTTAGTGATTCTGCTTTTCTATGGAACCGGAATAGCGATTCCTTTTCATCAATAAATTAACTATTTTTGATTTTTTAACCACAGATCATGAAAAATCCTTTTTATACCATAGTGGCACTAACTTTATTTTTCTTTTTTAAATCGTCCAATTCCATCTACGCACAGGAAATTGAGTGGCAGAAAACAATCGGAGGGGACACGCTCGATTTATTATATTCCATTGCACCAGCTGCAGATGGTGGTTATTTTTGCGGTGGATGGTCTGTATCAGATAGTTCAGGCAATAAAACTGAACATGGATTCGGTGGCGAAGATTACTGGGTGGTAAAGCTTGATTCAACAGGGGCAATCCAATGGCAAAATACGATTGGCGGAAATAGCCGCGACAGATTTTATTCAATTTCTCCAACTATTGATGGGGGATGCATTTGTGGGGGAGAATCGTTTTCAAATATTTCCGGTGAAAAAACCGAAAACAGCATGGGTGCTGATGATTGCTGGGTGGTGAAGCTGGATGCTAACGGTAATATACAATGGCAGAATACCATTGGCGGGATCGGAGATGAGGGATTATATTCTATTTCACAAACGTCCGACGGTGGATATATTTGCGGTGGAAGCTCTAATTCAAACATTTCAGGCGATAAGACTGAAAATAGCCAGGGGTTTGCTGATTTTTGGATAATAAAGCTTGACTCTGCCGGTAATATTCAATGGCAAAATACGATTGGTGGAAGTGAAGATGATGGAGTATCAACTATTTCTCAAACAAATGATGGGGGTTATATCTGTGGAGGTGTCTCCGAGTCGCCTGTTTCCGGTGATAAAACGGAGAATTGCATGGGCCCTTACGATTTCTGGATTGTTAAGCTTGACACAGCCGGAAACATCCAATGGCAAAATGACATTGGTGGAAATGATATGGATTATTTAAATTCCGTTTCTGAAACAGCCGATTCCGGGTATATCTGTGGCGGTGAATCCAGGTCAAACATTTCAGGTGATAAGACAGAGAATTGCCTGGGCGATTGGGATTGCTGGATTTTAAAGCTTGATGCAACCGGCAACATTCAATGGCAAAATACATTTGGAGGATCATACGGTGACTTATTTGGTTCCATATCACAAACGGCCGACGGCGGTTATATTTGCGGAACAAGTTCTAACTCCAACATTTCAACGGATAAAACTGAAAACCCAATAGGCATTCGCGACTATTGGATTTTAAAATTTGATTCAATAGGAAATATTATATCGCAAAATACTATTGGAGGAGCTGATGATGATATCCTATATTCCGGTTCCGCTACTGCAGATGGAAACTATATTGGATGCGGTTATTCCATGTCAGGAATCTCAGGTGATAAAAGAGAGGGCTGCTTTGGAGATTATGATTACTGGGTGGTAAAATTTACCGATAAATACAATGCTATCACAGGCAAATTATTTGTTGATCTGAACAGTAATAATGTGCAGGATGCAGGAGAGCAGCCTGTGATCAACAAAAAAATTATTGAACCAGCCTCTGGCAAGTTTACTTTTTCATTTTCGGACGGAAGTTATAATGAAATTATTTTGGATACCGGAACATTTTCCATTTCCCCTGATCCAATCAATTATTATATTGCAGTCCCTGTTTCGCATTCAGCAACATTTTCTTCAGGTTATCAGCAAATTGATTCCCTGAATGACTTCGCATACCAACCAACAGGTGTATTTAATGATCTGTGTTTAACCATAACACCAGTTTGGAGATTACGTCCGGGATCTAATGCGGGCTATATGATTGACTATGTAAACTATGGCACCACATCATTGAGTTCAAACATTAAATTCTTTCCTGACAGTAATTTAACTTATGTTTCATCCAATTTTGTACCCATTTCCGTAACAACAGATTCTGTTCTCTGGAACACAGGAATGCTGGATCCTTATGAGACTGGTAGTATTTTGGTTACTGTACACATCGACTCAGGATTAGCAATTGGAACACCGATAAATCCTGTTGCGCTCATTGAGCCTATTGCCGGTGATACTGATCCAGCCTGCAATATTGATACATCAGTAGGATCCATTTCAAATGCATTCGATCCGAACGATATATTGGTAAGTGAAAATCAGCTGACAACAATACAACTTTCATCACAGCCATATTTGGATTACCTCATCCGATTTCAAAACACAGGTAATGATACCGCCCTTACAATAAAAGTCCTTAATCCTATTGATACTACAAAACTCGATCTAAGTTCTTTTGAATTTGTTTCCTCTTCTCATCCTGTAAATATTAAGTTCCTGCACTGGGAGCGTAACATGGAATTTAAGTTTGAAAGTATCATGCTACCCGACAGCAATGCAAATGAATCACTTAGTCATGGATTTGTGAGATATCGAATCAAACCGAAAACATCACTTTCTGCAGGAGATACCATAAATAACTTTGCACTCATCTATTTTGATTTTAATGTGGCTGTCATTACAAATATTGCCTGGACAGCCATTGTACTGCCGGCCGGAGAAAATCAACTGTCATATTTATTTGATCAACTGCACATATACCCAAATCCTGTCAGTGAACAGTTGAATATTAAAAATGTCCTGCATAAAGGAAATGAAATTTCTGAACTGAAAATATTCGATTTATTTGGAAGAGAAATTTACAGGACAACCATCCGGAATTCCCAACCAAAAATCGAACTGAATGTATCTGGTTTATTAAACGGAATTTACTTTCTTCAATTGGGCTCAGACGACAAGTTGCTTCGTGCCAAATTTGTAAAACAATAAAAATATAAACGCCGCACCATACAATTTTTATGAATATTATTTTTTCATCCTCACAAAAAATAGCACATTCCCGGTACGTACTCTTATTGCTGATTTTTTTTAATATCTCTTGTAAAAATAAGGGATCGGAAGAAACAGCCACGTTACCACAGGACACCACAGAAGCAGGAAAAGCCATTTCCACAATCACCGAAAAAATAAAAGCCGAACCCGAAAATGGCGATTTGTGGTATCAGCGCGCGAAAATTTATTTCGACAATCGAAAACCCGAGGAGTCGCTTGCCGATATCAGGCAGGCGCTGGCGCTTGATTCAACCAAAGCCGAATATTATCTGCTGGTGGCCGACCTCAACTTCATGGCCAACAAAACGCTGCTCTCCAAAGAAGCGCTGGAAAAATGCCTGTCGCTGGATCCCGAAAACAAAGATGCCAACATGAAGCTGGCGGAGATCTATTTTTATGTGAAGCAATATGAAAAATCAATCGGTTATCTGGATGCCGTGCTGAAGAAAGAAGTGCATAATGCAAAGGCTTATTTTATGAAGGGGATGAACTTCAAGGAAATGGGCGACACCACCAAAGCCGTTTCCAGCTTTCAGACCTGTGTGGAACAGGATCAGAATTATTATGCAGCATATATTCAGCTTGGAATTATCATGCAGGTAAAAAACAATCCGCTTGCCGTGCAATACTACGATGCAGCCATCCGCATCAATCCAAAAAGCGAGGAAGCCTTTTACGGACGCGGTTTGTATTTCCAGGATCACAATGAATTGGATAAAGCCATCCAGGACTATACGACGTTGTCGCAGATCAACCCGCGGAACAAGCAGGCCTATTTTAACCTCGGATACATTCACTATACCTACCTGAAAGTTTATGACCAGGGAGTCAAACATTACAACCAGGCCATCAGCTGTGATCCCGGATATGCCGAAGCCTATTTCAACCGCGGTTTATGCTATGAAGCAATGGGCGATGTTGCTGCAGCGAAAAGCGACTACGAAAAAGCCATGCAGCTGCGGCCCGGCTATGAGCTGGCGGCAAAGGGGTTGGCGAGGGTGAAGTGAGTTATGAGTTATGAGTTATGAGTTTATAGTTTAATGTTTAAAGTTTAAAGTTTTGTGGGAATAACGAATAAAGTCCCCCTTTAGGGGGATTTAGGGGTGGAACGAAAACGATGACTTTTCTGATAATCCCGGTCGTTCATCATTCATCATTCATCACTCTTTTAAAAATACGCCGTCAGCTGCACGCCGCCGGTGTGAACGGTTTTTACTTCAGGTGATTTTCGTCCTTCGTAATTAAGGTTCAGCTGCAGGCTGTTCCCCAGGTTTCGCTGGATGCCTGCTCCCCAGGTCAGGTTCTTCCCTGTTTTTAATCCTTCCAGCATTTCATAGGAGATGGAAGTATTGTCCAAAGCATTATATGAAATGTTGATGTAATTGACTTTTCCGGTAATCACCCCTTTTTTCAGTGAGCTGTATTTAAGCTCGATGCCGAAGTCATCCTGCGAACTTTTTTCCTGGATCTCTCCCAGTGAATTCCGCTTGATCTGGTATTCATAGCTGAACGTTGCCCTGAAGTTGTTGTTTGGCTGCAGGCTGAGCTTCGGCAGGATGGACCCGAAACGGATATTGAAATCGCGTATAGCCGACAGTTGCGAATTGTTTTTCTTATAGCCGTTTTCGCCAAACATGCTGATGTCCAGAATTTTTGTGATGTTCCACCGTGCATTGCCATTGACCGATTGCTGCGAGCGGCTTTCAAATCCGTTGGCGAGCAAAGCTTTGTTCCGTAATTCCTGGTAAGTGAAATCCATTCCGAACAACGTATAGCTCCTGTTAAAAAAAATGGTGTTGCGCACGGATGAGTTGGTGCTGATCAGCGCCGATTCGCTCACTGATTTGCTGAAGGGATTCAGCCCCGCTTCCACAGATGGATCAGTGGTCTTGTTATCGATTTTCAAAGCCAGCTGATCATTGAACCGGGAAAGGAAGTTTGTTTTTCCCTGCTTAAAAAATGCGGCCGGATTGATGTTCATCACCTGGCTGAGCAGGTTGGTATGTGTCTTAATATATTCATTGGTGGGTGTGAATATTTTGATATAATTTGCTTCAGCAACAAAAGCCGCCACCTCAAATTCATTGATCTCTTTCGTACCGCTGTTGTTATAGTCGTTCCAGATGTAAGATCCCGTTCCGGCCGCCACTTCGATAAATGAATAGTCATTCTTTAGCTCCTGCCCTGTTCCCACTTCATAATAGGTGTTAAACACAATGGCGCCTTTCAGGGTGGTGAAGTCAAGCTGCAGATGGCTCAGGATGGAATTTTCGCTTTTCAATGCCGTGAGTGTTGAATCATTCACCCGCAGATGCCGGTATATGGCGCCGGTTTCCAGCCTGCTGTTGGCATTGGGCTGAAGCTCGAGGTTGACGGATGCATTATCGGAAACGGTGGCAATCTTAAACTGGTTGTTTCTTGGCGTATAGTCATACCGTTGTGTATAATCGGTCCTGAATTTTTTTGTCCCTGAGTCAGCCAGCGTAAGGTACGCCTGCCACTGGTTGTACAAAAAGCTGCTGTAGAGCAGCGTGTCGGTAACGGGCTCCAGGATGGAATTCCTTTCCTGCATGCCGTTGGCGCCGATCACCCATTTCTTAATTCGTTTTGAAAGGTCTGCTTTATCACGCAGGTAATTCGATTTGACCAGCGAACCGTTGGTGGTCAGGTAGCTTCCGTCGGCCAGCAGCGTAAAGCCTTTCCAGGTGGTACCCAGGTTTACCAGGTGCATGTACCCTTTGTACACAATGCCTTTCTGAAATGTTTTAAACTGGTAGTTCAGGAAATGCGTGGTTGCTTTTGCAATGCCTGCCGATATCGACCCGCTGTTTTCATTTCCGGTAAGCGGATTGGGACCCAGGTTCCAGTCGCGGGCAAACTCCACGCTGCGGAATGCCTCCACAGGCTTGAACCTTTCATCCACATGCTCCGCCTGCACGGCAGTGATCAGTTTCCAGTCTTTCCTCACAGGCTGCACATGCTTTACAATTCCGCTGCCTGCAAATCCCGTGTTGTCACCGTCATCCAGCGACGAATACAGGTTCTGGTCATAGTTGCTCCCTGCCCCCTCCACCGTGATGGTTGTGTTTTTGCCCAGGGCATAATCAACACCCAGGGAAAGCATCTGCTGCTTTTTAGGGGTGATCAGCAAAGTAATGGGATCATACGCTCCCTGTTTGACTATCACGCCGTTCACGTCAACGGGATCAACCCACACATACACCTTGCCGTTAGTGGAATCGTAAACCGGGTTGTAATTTCCGCCGTTGTTGCCCACAAAGCTGAAACCGATGCGCAGGTGCGCGCTGTCGGGGTTGTTGGAATGAACGTATACAGGATAGGTTATGGTTCCGATGGTGGTGTCCCGCTCATGCACATACAGCACTTCATTGGTGTTGAACGGAACGCTGTCGACGTTGGGATAAAAAGCGTTCTGGATGTTGTCGCCTGTCAGGGCAAGCAATTGCTTCTGCGCATCATCAATGGTTTGCAGCAGCGGCTGGTTCTTGGCATCCTGCTCCGAATAAACATTTAATCGCAGACGCAGGTTCTTCTGCGTATAGGTATCATTGGCGTAAATAAGCGATCTTGAATAATTTTTATCCGAATACTGGAATTCAGCCGTGATCCTGGAGTCTTTTGTAATGAGCCGCCTGGATGTAAAAGTGAGCTGCGCCGTATTGTAGTCAATCACATAATCATATTCCTGGCCCCGTACCATGAGCTGTCCGTCGATATAAATTCTTTCCGATCCCGACAGGATTACGATATACAATTCATTGTCTGTTCCCGTAAGCCGGTAAGGACCCTGGTTCCCTTCGGCACCCTGGAAAACCTGCCTTGCATATTTGCCTTTGGAAATCGAAGCGCTCAGCGTCACATTCATCAGGTGAAAATGCGCAGTGTCTTTTTCCGGCGTGAGGTTTATCTTACCGAAATAAACACCTCCCTGTCCCTTCTTGTAAAAATTCATAAAATAACTTTCAGGACGTGTCAGTTCAAAATCGCCTGCAATCAGCTTGTTGTTCTGATTGGAAAGCTGGATGAATACCTTGTCGAAATCCTGTATCTGCTGCGTATTGCCCTCGGGCTGGATGGGAATGTTATTGTCGGTAACGGAAGCCAGTATCTCAACATTCTCATTCAGCTTACCCGAAAGCTGGAGGTTCAGGCTTGAATTCACCACCACATCCTGCGCATTCCCAAAGCTCACTCCGCGCGAAATGCTGCCGGTATGGCTCAGCCCCTGCAGCTTGAAAATGTCGAATTCATCAGATTTTTCATTGTACTCGAACGGATTGTAAACGCCCTTGTATTGCTTTTCAATCCTTGCCCTGTCCTTATGCCGGAAGGTATGTACAAACGAAAGTGGGAAAACCCTGTAGATCAGCCTCAGGCTGTCGGCACCGATGGTACTAAAAGCGGCGGAGCTTCTGTTCCAGGTCAGGATGGACAGGGACTCATCCAGGTGATAGGCGGCCGGATCCATCAATAACGTATCGTTCCACAGGGCAACACTGCCGGGGATGATGCTGAGCGAATCAATCTTTATGCTGTCCTGCCTGAGGTTCACATACCGGTAACGGAGGTTGCTGATCTGCTGCGCTTTGCCCTGCAGGCTGCCAATGACGAGCAGAATTAAAACCAGGAAGGTCTTTCTGCAGGGTATAAAATCTTGGCAGGTATTCATCAATTGCAATGGCAGTCCATTAACGTGTGTTTCAGGGTATAAATTTGCAGAAATTAAATCAAAAATCCGGTTTCTCCGCTTTCAGAGCGGTTTTTTAAAGGCTGGAGCTTATTGCGATTATTCCTATTTTTGTGGTATGGAACAGGCAGATACAGAATCAATTTATGATATTGCTGTTGTTGGCGGTGGCATTGTAGGACTGGCAGCGGCATATAAAATCAACTCGGCTTATCCTGCACTCAGCGTGCTGGTGCTTGAAAAAGAAAAAGAGCTGGCCATGCACCAGACCGGTCATAATTCCGGTGTGATCCATTCAGGGCTGTATTACAAGCCCGGGAGCTACAAGGCAAAGAACTGTGTTGACGGCCGAAGGGAGCTGGTTGCATTCGCACGTGAGCATAAGATCCCGCATGATATCTGCGGAAAGATCATCGTTGCAACTGATGCATCCGAACTGCCGCACATGAACCGGGCATTCAACAACGGACTTCAGAACGGCGTGGAAGGAATTGAAAAGATCGGACCTGAAAAAATCAAGGATATTGAACCTTACTGCACAGGCATGGAAGGCATCTGGGTACCCTGCACCGGCATCATTGATTTTGCAGCAGTTGCAAGAAAATATGCTTCACTCATCACATCAAAATTCAGCGGAAGCAGGGTATTGAATGAACAGGAAGTGACCGGGTTTGAAAAGAATACAGGCTTTACAATTGTCAGAACAAAAAAATCCGCTTTCCGTGCACGTTACCTGATCAACTGCACCGGTTTACACTGCGACCGAATTGCAAAAAAAGAAGGTGTGGACCCCGACATGCAGATTGTTGGTTTCAGGGGTGATTATTATGAGCTCACGGAAGAAGGGAAGAAAAAAGTAAGGAACCTGATCTATCCCGTTCCCAATCCTGAATTTCCATTTTTAGGTGTGCACTTCACACGCATGGTGAACGGTGAAACCGAATGCGGACCCAATGCTGTTTTCACTTTTAAGCGCGAAGGTTATGGAAAGACGGATTTTAATTTAAAAGATACGGCTGAAGCGTTAACCTATGGCGGCACCTGGAAATTATTTTTCCGTCACTGGCGGTTTGGACTTGATGAATACAGGCGTGCTTTTTCAAAACGCTTGTTTCTTCAGCGGCTGCAGAAGCTGATCCCTTCCCTGAAAATGGACGACATCCACCCCGGCCGTGCAGGCGTAAGAGCAATGGCGCTCGACTGCGACGGGAACATGATTGATGATTTTAAGATCATATATCACGGCAATGCTTTGCATGTTTTGAATGCGCCTTCACCTGCCGCCACTGCATCACTGGCCATCGGAAATGCAATCAGGGAGATGGCTGAAAAACATTTCAGCCTGCAGCCGTTAAGCGAAATGCATGCATGAATTCCTCACCGGAGGTCATCCTAAAGAAAGCAAGAAACTTCTGCGCCTACCAGGAAAGAAGTCAGCAGGAGGTTCGCGATAAGCTGTATGCATGGGGCCTGCACCGGCAACAGGTGGAGCAGGCTATTGCCACACTCATCACCGAAAATTTTATCAATGAAGAACGGTTTGCCATTGCTTTTGCAGGAGGGAAATTCAGGATCAAACAGTGGGGCCGCGTTAAAATAAAGCTGGCCCTGCAGCAGAAAAAAATTTCTCCGTATTGCATTAAAAAAGCGTTGGCAGAAATCAGCAATCAGGATTATCAGCGTACGATCAGGAAGCTCATCGGCATGCAGGAGAAAAAAATAACAGAAAAAAATCCGCTGAAAAAGAATTACCGCATGGCACAGTACCTCATCAGTCGCGGATTTGAACCTGAACTGGTGTGGGAGGAGCTGCAGGCAGATTTCTCCTGAAAATAATATTCCCGATAAGGAAATCAGAACCATTTTTGTTATATATATTTGTATGCATCTCTTTTTTATATATAGATGACAGAAAACCTCTTCAAATGAAAAGATGTTCGATTGTTGTATTCCTTTTCAGTGGAATATTCTTTCAAGGTACCGCCCAGAATGGCATGTGGACCTGCCTCAGGAACGGCGCTGCATCATTCGGCACACAGGGCGTTTCTTCTGTAAACAATAATCCTCCAAAATTAACATACAGCTCTTACTGGACTGATTCAACAGGAAAATTCTGGTTGTTTGGAGGATTAACTAATGCTGGCCCAACATACTATAATACATTATGGAGATTTGACCCTGACATCAATGAATGGACCTGGATTAACGGCAGTAATATACCTAATGACTCCGGGAATTGTGGAATTCAGGGAGTGCCGTCGCAATCAAACTATCCATCTGCAAGACGAGGTTCATCATGCTGGAATGATAACCAGGGGAATTTATGGCTGTTCGGAGGTTTAGCCTTCAACGGCTTTCGTGGAGATATGTGGAGATATCATATTGCAACCAATGAATGGACCTGGATGAAGGGTAACATAACAGGTTTTTCTCCACCGTTCTATGGTATTAAAGGAGTGGAAGATTCATTGAATACTCCGGGGAGAAGGTATGAAGCATCTTCCAACTGGGTTGATTCTGCAGGTAATTTATGGCTTTTCGGAGGTGGTCCGGGTCAGGGAGGTGGAACTTTGCGTGATGTCTGGCGATATAATACCATTACCAATAACTGGACATGGATGGCAGGAGACAGTATCGAGGATCAAATGCCACAAAGCATTTGGAACCCAGGATGCAGGACAGGTGCGAATGGCTGGACAGATGCTTCAGGAAAATTCTATCTCTTTGGCGGTCTTTTGTATTACTGGGTTGGCTCCTGGCCAAACCAAGCTACCTTTGGCGATGTGTGGAGATTTGATCCGGCAACCCTGCAGTGGACCTGGATGCCAGGCGTGTCGGAAAACTATTCTGTTTTTTGCACTTCACCAGTTACAAATCCACGAGCCCGTGCTGATGCAGGTGCAGCCGCTGACCATTGCGGAAATCTCTGGATCGTTAGCGGGGGAACCCAGTTTAACGCATGGGATGGATATTTCCAAAGCTATGTTAGTGATGTCTGGATGTATAATCTGTCGGCTTTGCAATGGGGCCTTATGAAAGGCACACCTTTGTTTACTACCGGATATTACAATACGATTGGGGTTCCGGATACTGCCAACCATCCTGAATCAAGATATGGCGCAGCTATGTGGATCAGCAAAAGTAACGAGGTTTATATTTTTGGTGGTGTTTGGGAAGACGGTAATTGGAATTTTTATTTATTCAACGACCTGTGGAGATTCACCCAGGACTCGATATGTACAGGGTGTTTTGTTACTGCAGGAATTACAACTCCGGCTGATCCGTCAGCAATCAGTATTTATCCGAATCCTTCCGGAACATTTTTCACTTTGAGCTATCCATCGGGTAAAGAAGCTCCTGAAACAGTCAGCATATACGATGCTACAGGAAGGAGTATGCTGGAGGTACACATTGATCCCTCAAAAAACAGCCTGCAGTTCGGCAGTTCTTTTTCTCCCGGAGTTTATTACGTGGCAGCCCGCTTTAAAGACCGGATCAAAACTTTGAAAATAATCCGGCTTTAAAAATAATCTGAAAGATTAATACCGTATATTAAAATTTTTCTCCAGCTCATCCATGTCATGCTTAAAATAACGGTTGAGCATTTCAATTTCCTTTTCCGTCAGCATCACATTGGTTGCCTTCACCTTGCTGGTATTGGCGCGGTAAATGATCGGGAAAATTTTTGAACGGACATAGACCTTGGTTTGCTGCGGCATGATGGCACCAAGTATCCGGCGTATGGGATGGTTCTTTGCAAGCATCACCTTCTGCAACCTTTTGTTGTGCACGCCTGAAGCAACATTATATTTTTTTGACGTATCGACATTGCGGTGAGGAATGTTTAAAAAATCAAATATCGTATTCATTGTTTGCAAAGGTTCATTCCGCAGATCTTCCTGTTTAAGAATTAAGAAATTCTCTTTTGGAAAACGCCGCATCCAGTTGTTGAGGTGACGGGAATACAAACCATTGTAAAAATAAGTAAGATCGTAAGCTTCCTGCGAGAGCCTTTTATCCTCCAGGTTCAGCGCTTCATGCAACGTAGTGGCTGCATTTTCCCATCCGTTCCTGATGGCATATTCATATGCTGAAACGGCCCTTTCGGAAGGATTGCGAAGCATCACAATAAATTTCATCCGGGGATTGTAGTGATAGACCCTGTCGACACATTTCACGCAGGGCAGCATGTGGACATAAGCGCTGCCAATTATTTTCTGGGTCCGGTATCCTGAAAAAAATGAATGATAATACCGTTCTCCTTTTGCATACAAATGGTCATACACAAAATAATTCACCTCCTTTACTTCAGAAAAGTAAATGTCGGGGTGCTGAAGGATGTACTGAAAGAGGGACGTGGTTCCTGCTTTCTGCGTTCCAATAATTAAAAAATCAACCTTTCTGTTCATGACCCTGTTAAGCAGTCGAATGACCGGGTAATATTACACGGGTAAATCTATGAAGATTTGTACGATGCGGCAAAAAATAGTACATCATGGTTTCCATAAAGCTTACCCTGAATCTTTTACGCCTGCTTTTCTAAAAAGGTTATCAGGTTCGTGAAACGAATATAATAACCTTGCTGCAGTACCTTGACAGGGAAGGAAACCAAACAAGCAGCCTGTTTTCCACGTTTACCAGCACCCTTCTTACCGACACTTTAAACTTCCGGAGGCCAAAACGGGGTGTACCCGGGAGCAGGATCACCAGGGTGCTGAACAGGATGCAAAACCGCATCTGGACGGTGTTAAACTCCTTTGCGATCAGCTTCAGCTCGGCGATATCCAGATGCTGCAGGGGTACAAAGTGTTTTTTATATCCCTTAAACGTCGACATCACCATCCGGTAGACCCGTGCAAAAGGGTTGCCCCTGAGGTTTTCCAAAAACAGGGCCTGCCCTCCCGGCTTCAACACCCGCTTGTATTCCAGGATCACCTTGCGCCATTCGATGTACTGAAGTACGCTGTTCGAAAAAATAACATCGAAGGTGTGGTCAGGGAAAGGAAGCTTTTCGTTGAGGTCGTGTCTGAAAAAATTGTTTTCGGGAAATTTGCTCTTTGCCATTGCAATGTCTTCTTCGCTGATATCAATGCCCGTTGTCCTGTAACCCATCTTACGCAGCTTCTCTGTATGATGGCCCCGCCCGCATCCTGCATCAAGAAGCACCGGGCTTTCTCCGTCTTTTTTTTTCAGGAATTTAAAAGCAACATCATTAACCAATGTAAACCTTGGATCCATCACCTGGATAGCGGTGTCCTTTTTTTTCATGTGTTCCTTTTTTTTAAAAAAATGTATGGCATTGCTAATTCTGTGCCGGAGGCTCTATGTTGTTGTTTCTAAGCTTGAATGTATAGCTTGTCCCTTTGATCAAACCTTTTTCCCTGACATGAAACCGGTACATGTTCCAGGCATCACTCAACCGGTAAAACAGTGCTTCGGGCCTGGAAAGCTCTCTTGGATTGACCGCATGAAGCAATTCATAACCGAAATATCCCATCACCGGATGGATCAGGCTTTCCACCTTGCTCACCTCCCTGTCGGTAAGCTCGCCCAGGTATTTTTTCGAATTTTTAATGACTTCCTTTGACCCCCGTCCCTTGCCGTAAAACTCCGTAGACTGGCTGATGGTAAGCATTTCAGGGACAAAATCAATTCCAAGAAATGTGCAGATAGCGGAAAGCGTCTGTTCAGGGTTTTCGGTCAGCGATTCATAATGCACTTCCAGGTAATCATTCCCAAACAAAGCCGGGAACTTCCTGGCCTGACCCATTATTTTTTTCCATTTGATGGCGGAGCGATATATGTTTTTATTCCAGATGCTCCTTTCCGATAAGCAATAATCGCGGGGGTCCCTGATGATGTGGACAAACCTGGCGGAAGGAAATATTTTTTTCAGCATTGGGGAATGCGCCAGGTATCCCGGGGTTTTATCTCCCCATATAAGCGGACTGTCAAAGTTCCGTTTGCTGAAATAAACGGCAATAAATCTGAAGACTGAATTCCAGTCAGTAAAATCACACTGCGCAATGAACTCATCCATGGTTAGCTTGCGACCCTTCTTTATATTATTAAAATAAAAAGTGGTGGAAGAAAAGGCGCGGAAGAAATCTTCCTGCTGTTGCCGGGTGGTGATGGAAAGCGTATCACCGAATATGCTCACCAGGTAAGGTATGAAATGAGACTCCACATCGGGAATGCTGATCAACGCATGGCGGTTCATCAGATCACGCAGCAGTTTAGTGCCGCTCCTGGGCATGCCTACAATAAATAACGGTCCGGTAAACGACATTGGATGCTGATGTTATTTAAGCCAGATTGAAAGGTCGCGGTCAAGCAGTTTTTCCAGCTCGTGAATGTCAGGCTTAAAATACTGCTCTATCATTTTTTTCCTCACTTCAGGAGCGATCTTTTCGAAAGTTACCTGTTTTTCGTTTTTACTCCTGATGAATTTAAATAATTTTCTTCGCAGCTCAACAGATCCGACCATTTTCCTGGCTATTCTCCTGATCCCGTCCTGGTTGTAGATAATTTCATTGAGGAGCATCGATTTGGGCATGGCCGTGGGGTTGGCATGACTATCGATGGAAAGCGATGCCGGTGCCAGCTTCAAAAAATCCAGGATGGCGCTGACCGTCTGCTGCTTCTGCTCCATAAAATCCTTCTCAAACAATACAAACAGCATCTGTTCTTTCGGATAATATTTTAAGAAATGATTGATCTGCTTTGCATACAATCCCCTGCCTGTATAGCTGTAATGCACGTGGTGAAAAAAATCCTGTTTTATTCTTTCCGGCTCCAGCCTGATGGCATTTACAAAATTCTCCTTTTCGTAGCTCCTTTTCAGATTGAATTTGTATTGGGAATAGGCCCGCTCCACAGGGTCGCGCAGCATGAAAATAAATTTCATTTTACTGCCAAGGTCTCTATGTATTCTTTCGGCTGCCTGCGGTAAAAACATATATAACGGCGTGATGTCGCCCACGGCCTGCTCGTTCTTATAGTTTTTAAAAAAAGTGCTGCTGTACCACTCCAGGCCCTTTTCATAATTGGTGTCGTAGTCGAAGAAATGCGATTCCTTGGTCACATCTGAAAGGAAAACATCAGGATGCTGCACAAGTATTTCATACAAACTTGTTGTTCCTGCTTTTGCAGCACCGGGACAAATAAAATCAGGCAGCACCATGCTTCTCATGTTGATTTAAGGAAAGGGAAATATATCGTAATAAAGTTAAACTTCTTTTTAATATAATAAACCGACAGCAGGTTTCTTACAATCAGTCCGGCCGCGGAAGCAATGGCTGCGCCGGTAATTCCATATGGCGGGATCAGCAGCACATTCAGCACGATGTTAAGCACTACTGAAACCATGGTAATATTCTGCTGCAGTACCTGGTTGCCGGTTAAGTTCAGGATATAACCAACGGAGCCGGAAATGGAGGCAACGAACTGTCCAATGGTAAGAATGATCAGCGCCAGTGCACCCACCCTGAACTCTTCACCGAAAAAACCCATGCAGAACTGCGGCGCCATCAGGATAAAAACCATAATCGGTGCCGAGGTCCAGAAAATAAGCATGGTGGCATACTGCGAAGTTTTTGCAAGCGAAGGTATGTCGTTGAGGCTGTGGTATTCGGCAAATTTAGGGGCGGAGATGCTGTTGATGGCTGTAAGCGTTACCTTGGTGATCAGTGCGATCTTGATGGCAATGTTATATACGCCCACATCACCGGCGCTCCGGTAAATTCCAAGCATGATGGTATCAACCCACCCCATCAGGTTCATCAGTGAATTGGAAGTAAGCATGGGAAGCGATACGCGGAGCATTTCCTTCACCGTCATTCCTTCTTTGCCATCCACTGAAAGTACTCCTGATTTTTTCAGCCACATGTACGTGCTGTGCAATCCGACACAAAAGGTGGTGATGAGGTACGACCAGATCAGCACACTCACATCCTTATTCCAGAAAAAACAGACAAACAGCAACAAAGAGTTAAACAGGTTGATGGCTATCCCTTCATAAAAAAGATAATAGTTCAGGTGTCGGATCGCACGCAGACATTCTGAATGGATCATCAGCAACGAATAGGGCAGCACGGTGAATGAAAAAACCTTTATGTAAAATGCAAGTTCCGGCTTTGAAAAAACAGTGTTTGCCAGGTAATCGGCGCTGAAATACAAAATCACGTTTACGGCCGTGCAAAGCGGAACAACAATCCTCAGCATGGCGAAGTAAGTATTTCTCAATCCTGCCAGGTCTTTGCCCGTTCTGTACTGGGTGGTAAATCGCAGCATGGCCGTATCGAGCCCTGCCCTGGAGATCACTGTTGAAATGGTAAGCACCACAAGTCCGAGGTTGAAAAGTCCGTTGATGCCGGCGCCGAATCCTTTAGTTACCTGGTAAGTGAAAAGATAATTGGCGAGGATGCCGGCAAACTTAAATACAAGGGCAATGGTGCTGCCTTTGAAAATATCCTTTGCATGCAGGTCTGCAAAATGAAATTTTTTTGACAGCTTATCGATGATGCTCATGTGCGGTGTAATGCTCCGGTCGTTGCCATCAGCTGCCGGAAGAAAGCTTTAATACCCTGACATAAAAATCAACCAGTATGGTACGCTGCTTCTCCCATGAAAGATGATTCTGCAACCGCTCATAACCATAAGCGCCCATTTTTTCGCGCATGGCCGGATCATCAAGCAATGAAGTCATCTTAGCTGCAAAATCAGCAACCTCCGTATTCTTTGCATACAGGGAGGCTTCCTGGGCCGAATACCTGCCTTCTTTCAGGTCATATTGCACAATGGGTTTTTTCAGTGCCATGTATTCCATGATCTTGTTCATGGTGGAAAGGTTGTTCATTTCAGAAGGCACATCGGGATTCACGCAAATGTCACAGGTGCTGATCACCTGCAGCATGGTGCTGTCGTCAATCCTTCCGTAGAAATCAATAATATCATCCACCTTATTTTCTTTTGCATACTGCCTGATGAAATCGAGGTGGGTGCCGCCTCCGACAATGGCATACCGGATGTCGTCTCTTTTTTCCCTGATGATGCGGATGGACTGGATAAGTAGATCGAGTCCTTCCTGCTCACCGATCACACCAATATATCCGACCAGAAAGCTCCGTCCTTTTTTCAAAGCAGGGTTCGGCTGCTGCAGGAAAACTTTTTGCGTATCGGGCCCGCTCCTGACCACGGCCACTTTTTCCGGATCCATCCTGCCCCGCTTCACTGCAATCGCCTTGTACGATTCGTTGGTGGCAATAGAATAATCAGCAGTGCGGAATGTGCATTTTTCAAAAAACAGCATCAGCCTGTAAAACCATCCCGTCCGGTTGAACTTGGCCATGTAAAGCTCGGGGTTGATGTCGTGGTGATCAAATACATATTTTACACCGAAGAGCTTGAACGGCCAGGCCACCAGGAAAATAAGGTCAGGCGGATTGCATCCGTGGATTGCATGAAATTTTTTCCTGAAGAAAATTTTCCAGCTCAGCAGGAATTCATACAGCAATGCGGTGGAATATTCAAGCAGGTATCCACCCACTCCGCTTGCTTCAATGGGCAACGGATGCCTGTAGATCCTGATCCCCTCCAGCTCTTCGTATTTCGCCGTATATCCTTTCATCTTCGGGCAGATCACAGATACTTCCGCACCCTGTTCTTTCAGCGCCTTGGCTTCCTGCCATACGCGCCTGTCGAAAGGAACCGGAAGGTTCTCTACAATAAAGAGTATATGTTTACCAGCAAATGCCGACATAATTTTCTTTTGTGGTGCGACTCTTATCTAACCTTACCAGGTCGATGATCACCTGGGATGGTGTAACTTTTTCAAAGATGTTTGCAAATTCCGCATCCTTCGTTCCGATGACGAGCACTTCGGAGGTGCTCAGCACTTCTGCAATGCTTTGCTTCAGTAATTTTGATACATGCGGAAGGTGCGCTGAAATGTATTCCTTGTTTTTCCCGGTAAGATTGGAAAGAATAACATTTGAATCGTACAGCGCAAGCTCGAATCCTTTTCCGATCAACTGTTCGATTAACGATATCAGCGGGCTTTCGCGAAGGTCGTCGGTGCCCGGCTTGAATGCAATGCCAAGCACACCGATTTTCTTTTTTCCCGTTTGCAGCACCAGGTTCATTCCGTGCTGCACCTGGCAGTCGTTGCTCTCCAGCAGGCTGCTCAGCATCGGCGTTTTGATATCACGCATGCGTGCGTTGTAAATCAAACCGCGTACATCCTTTGGCAGACAGCTTCCGCCAAATGCAAATCCCGGTTTCAGATAGTATGGTGATAAATTAAGCTTGGTATCTTTTGCAACAATGTCCATCACCACATGACTGTCGATGCCAAGGGATTTGCAGATGTTTCCGATCTCATTGGCAAAAGTGATCTTAAGCGCGTGGAAATTGTTATTCGCATATTTGATCATTTCCGATTCTTCAGGCTTCAGCACGTAAACCGGGCAATCAATGGTGCTGTACATTTCCTTGAGCTGGCGGACCGACTGTTCACAGTGACTGCCGATAATGATGTAGGGCGGGTTAAAATAATCGTGAATGGCTGCGCCTTCCCTTAAAAATTCAGGGTTGTTGGCCAGCCCGAAATCTTTGTTGTGTGTTTTTCCCGAAATGTCTTCAATAATCTGCACACAGTTCTGCAGGGTTCCCGGTGAAACCGTGCTGCGGATAACGACGGAATGAAACGACTTTTTATTTTTTAAAGCGTTGCCTATTTCTTCACATACATTGAAGATGTAGCTCAGGTTAATATTGCCGTTGATCATGCTGGGCGTACCCACACAGATGATCGACAGTTCGCTTCCTTCAATAGCGCTGGCCGTATCAGTGGTTGCCTGCAGCAGTCCTTTTTCAACTGCTACCCTGATCAGCATATCCAGATCTTTTTCAAGGATCGGTGCAGTCTTGTTATTGATCAGATCAACTTTTTTCTGATTCACATCAACGCCGATCACCCGGTGGCCTTCTTTGGCAAGACAGCCACAGGAAACAGCGCCAACATAACCCAATCCAAAAACACTGATGTTCATTTTCTTTTATTTTTAATTTTTATTTTCCTGCTTCCACCAGCTCTGCTGTATCAGCAGGGTAATTTTGTCTTTTATACCTGCAGGCTTCGTTTCACTTTTTCCGCCTTTGAGAAATATTTCCTTCTGAAGCCTGATCCTGTTGCCGTCGAACAGCATGCCCGGCTTAAATGATTTTTTCTGTTTGATCAGATCAACTGAATGACTGACATCAATCAGCAGCTTTTTGCCGATGTTGTTTAGCGTTTTCTCCGGCTCTGCAACCAGCTCATCGTAGCTCACCGTTACCGCATGATGCCTGCCATTGATTTTTTTCAGCACGTACATGCACAGCAGGTTAACCCACAGCAAATACAGGTTGGTCATCAGCCATCCTTTTTGGGGCTGTTCAACGTCTTTTTTGGCAAACGACTGCACCACGTCAAGCGGATTTCTTTTCACATACACATACGTCATCTCGTAGTCAAGCATGCGCGCCAGGTGATAACCGCGCAGCGGGTACTTGGACGAATCAATCAGCACGGGCGCAGGCACCATGGGCGCAAGCGTATCGAAGAAAGAAACAACAAGTGACCTGTAATGCTTAAATGAATTGTTGAACCAGGGAAAAAGCACCCTTCCAATGGCAGTATGATATTCAAACGAGCTGCAAAGCCGTTGAATGTCGGAGAAAGGTTTCTGTTGCCACTGCCCGGGAAGCTTTGATTTAAATTCATTCCAGAATAATGACTTTGCATCTTCATCCGTGGCACCCGGAGGTACACCGTTTTTTTTCGGGAACCGGTTCAGTTCTCCTCCGCTGAAAATACCGGGATTGTTTCCCAGCAGGATATCCAGCAACGTCGTTCCGCTCCTTCCGGCACCCATGATATATACAACTTTCTGCATCAGGCTGCCTTTTTGATTCCGGCCAGGTCGTCGTATATGGCCATGGTTTGATTTATCACATATTCCATCGAGCTGTGTTCATTCGATCGCAATGCCTGGCTGGCCATCGCTTCATACGCAGCCGGTGACAGGAGCAATGCTTTTAACATCAGGTCTTTTAGTTTTTCACTGTCATGTGCATGCAGGAAAAAACCGTTCACTCCATCGATCACCTGGTCCTTCAGTCCGCCGGCGCTTGCTACCAGGGCCGGTATGCCACAATACATGGCTTCCGTAACCACCAGTCCGAATGCTTCACTCCGCGAAGGGAGCAGGAAGAACCGGGACTGGTTGTATAGCGTGCGAAGCTGATCCTGTGTCTGTTTTTCTTTCAGATCAATGGAGTAGGTCCGCGACAGCTTTTCAAATTCTCCTTTGTATGGTCCGCGCCCGGCAAAGCAAAAACGCACGTCCTTTCTGTCGAGCAGCCTGATGGCTGCTGCAATCAGGTCGCACCCTTTGCCTTCGGTGAAAGAGCCTACGAAAATGAAATCATAGTTCTTCTTAATTCCGGGTTCATGGAAAAAAGTCTTTTTATCAACTCCTGCACTCATCACCATGCTGGGATAAAACCCGAGCTTTTCGTTTATTTCATTGGCCAGCTCGCTGCCCACGGCAATGGTATAATGGGCTTTGCGTGCAAGCGGTGCAAACAGCTTCCTCACCAGCTTATTTTTCATGTGGATGCTCACATCCGATCCGTGAAAGGTGATCACAATGCGTGTACGGGAATGAAACAGTCGGTAGAACCTGGCAAGCAGGATGAGCGGGAAGAAGAAGTGCACATGGATCACATCATACTTCTTAAAGTAATGCGGAATAAATTCAACAAAGGCTTTTATGTATTTGAACAGGCTGCCAACAGCACCCGTAAACGTTCTTTCCATGGCAAACAGCGTCACATTGGTGCTGCCCAGCCGGCCACGCAAAGCATGAAACTGGTTGATGACAAAAATGCCTGAATACGGCTGTTGAACAGACGGTCGCATGTTGGATATGAGCAATACGGTGATCATGCGGCTGCCAGTTTAGGTTGATTGTCTTCCTCCTCTTCATCAGAAGCCTGTTTTCTTCCTCTTTTCAAAATATAAATGGCCAGGTAAGCCAGCGGCGGATTGATGAGACCGGAATAAATGATATGCCCGCTGATGTTGCTGTTGATGATAAGGATGGCAACAGCCATGACGCAGGGTATGGAGAGGTCGTTTTCACGGATCCTGTATTTCTTAAAGATGTGGTACCAGATATAAAACCAGAACATATAGATCAGGGCGACGCCAAGCACGCCTGCTATGCTGAGGATATCGGGGAAATCCATCTCGGCTTTGGCATACCGGGAATTACGTATATCCAATGTGTTGGTAAAGGTGTAGCCTTTACCGAAAAGCATATGCGGGATTGAATAATTGTTCGCAAAGTTGTCAAGCACGGCGCTTGCACGGTCGAGGCGCCCGCTGGTGAGGAACTTGATCACGTCGCCGCTGACGCGGTAACGGTACCTGAAGTGGCCGATGATGGGGTTGATGTAATCCAGGATGGGGTTGATAAATACAATGACCATCAGGACCACGCCGGTGAATACAAGAATCAAACTGGCATCAAGCTTATTGATCACCATCATTCTCCTGTCGTAATTCTTCATCAGGAAATAATTGCCCAGGAAGCAGATCAGGGCGCTGCCGATCGCTGTCTTGCTGCTCATAAGCACGCCAATGCCGATGCCGATGCCAAATCCCAGGAACATATACAAAATGCTGTAGCTCCTGAATACATAATAATAGAATACGCTTGCAAAAAGCAGGTACATTCCGCTCAGCTCATTTCCTGCAGCGAAATAACCCTGCTGGCCGATCGCCTCACCTTCCTCCGTGGTTCCGTAAAAAGGAATTCCGAAACCAAAGCAGGATAATATAATGGCAATACCGAAAGCACCAAAAAGAAAAAGAAATACTTTTTTCATAAAGGTGTCATCGGGCAACGGATTCCTGTTGTGGAAAGTGGCAAAATAAAAATAGAGTATGGGGAGGCTGAAGATCTTCAGCATGTATCCTGCATCGGCCGATATGTCGCCGATTTTCAGATAGAGGTTCAGTGTGTTGAGCAGCATGCCTATGACAATCAGCAACAGGATCATGACAAGCATGGCGGAGTACTTCTTCTGCCTGTCGAAATACAAGGTATAGCCGATGGCATAAAGCAACAGGGGCGTCTTATACATTTTACTCAAAGGCACCTTCATCATCAACACCAGGTTGACAAAGCCATCCAGCTGGTCAATAAAATATGGTATGATAATAAATACCATTACGACCATGAAGTATTTCGGGAATTTTAATGCCACGCCTTTGAAACTTTAAGAGCAGATAAATTATTTGTTTTTTTCTTTTAGCAACCCCGTAAACAGGGATTCATACAGGGCTGTAATGTTATTCCAGTTATAGTGTGCGATAATATTCCGGACATTGCTTTCCAGCATCGCTGTACTTTCAGTTGCCCGGGGGTCAGTATTTTTCAGGATCCGTGCTATATCTTCCGAAGTGGAAAAATAAAAAGCATTGCTTCCCAGGATGCCCTTGTTGAAGGGATTGTCGTGGGCCACAATCAGTGCCCTGGCTGCCATGGCTTCCAGCAGCGAAGGGTTGGTTCCGCCAATGGAATGTCCATGGAAATAGAAATTAGAGTAATACCTGAGGTTGTTGAGCTTTTTCATGTTGTAGATGCCACCCATAAACCTCAGCCTGGACTCGGCTTTGTATTTTCTTTTTAATGACTCTCCGTAAGGGGTGGCATGATTGCCCACCAGTAACAACAGGTCCTGACGACCGCTTTCAAGAAAGCCGTCAATGATCATTTCAATGTTATGCTCGGCTTCAAACCGGGCAATGAGCAGGGAATAGTTTTTTTTCTCCAGGTGATATTCCTTCAGTTCGATCTCTGATGGAGCCGTAAATTCTTCAGCCCCATAAGGTATATAAGTGGTCTTTGCCTGGTGATGCTCAAGGAAATACCGCTGGATCTCATAATGATCGGCTACCAGGTGCCCGCCGTATTTTACCGCCAGGCTCTCAAACCACCTCGTCATGCGCTTGACCACAGGGCCCCATTTGTCACGTTTCCACTCCAGCCCGTCGAGGTTGGTGATGAGCACCACTTTGCTGAAGTTGAAAAACCGGAACCAGACTGAAGAGGTGGTATAACCCAGCATCAGGATGATGTCGGGTTTGGTACGGATGGCAAAACGAAGGCATAAAAAATCGTATATAAAATTGCCAGGGGTGCCCATAAAGGTTTCGGGGTTATACACATGCCTGATGTGAACCCCCTGGAACTGATCCCCTTTATAGCTGTGATAATGCGGGTTGCAAACCCAGACTTCGTGACCCCTGGCTACAAGACTCCTGGAGAGATACTCTGCAAACTGTTCAAACCCACCGTAATTATTTGGAATACCCCGTGAGCCTATGATGGCAATTTTCACTTTTTTTTGTTAGTTTTTGTCCTGTTTTTAAAAAATTTTACAAGGCTTGTATCGGTTACGGGTTTATCGTAAAATAAGTAAACTTGTTTCACGAATTTTGCAAAGATAAAATAATTCTCAACCTTGTAAAACAGCATCATAGGCGGCTGCAATACGCTCCCAGGAGTTACCCGTCTGAACGGTCTCAAAGGCTTTTAAGCCAATGGCTTTAAGGTCAAACTGACCCCGGTAAGCCTGCTCCAGCAACCGGCTGAGCGGCTCGGGGTTGCCGGCGTCAAACAAAAACCCGTTCTGCCCGTTATTGAGCACTTCCCGGTTGGGTTCCAGGTCGGAAGCAATGCTCACTTTTGAATAGCTCATGGACATCAGCAATACCCCGCTCTGGTAAACTCTTTTGTACGGCAGAACCACCAGCTCGCTGTGCCTGAACAGGAAGTCCCTTTCTTCATCCGAAATAAACCTGTCAATAACGTGTACCCGGTCATGGAGTCCGTTCGCTTTTACCAGGTCCCTGTATGATGCAAAGGAATCATCACGTCCCCTGCCGGCTGCAATCAGATGATACATCGTATCCGCCCTGCCCATGGCTTTGATGAGGACGTCAAGTCCCTTGGCCTTCTTTAGCTGGCCAAAGAAAAGGATGTACCTGTTTGCTTTGTTGTATGCAAAACCCGGCATGCCGTTTAAATGACCGGATGGTGCAGCGGCAAGCGAAATATAATTTCCATGGGGGATGATGTGTACGTTACCCATGGCCGAAGCTTTGATTTCCTTTGCAAGCTCATGAAAGGAAAACCGGTTATGGACGATTTTCGAATGGTTGAAATGCGTGAGGATGATTTGCCTGGTGATGGGTATGGCAAGCGTGTCAAGACTTTTCACGTCGTGGATGATCAGGATGATCCTGATTCCGAGCAGCCGTGCCAGCCCGATGGTGACCAGGTCGAAAAGTCCGCCGCGGAAAAGATGAAGGAAAAGCCAGGCCACCTTTTTTCTTTTACAAAAAATGAGCGCACTGATAAAGTAAACGAAATTGTTGAAAATGGCCATCACCTTGGGCACGCCGATGTTATTGAAGCTTTTTACGGTATGAACACCTTCGGCCGAAATATCAAAATTTGAAAACAAAGTAGCCGAATAGCCCAGCGATGCCATGCTTTTCATCAGTGAAATATCATAGAAGTCCATGCCGGCTTTTCCGCCAACAGGGTCGATGAGGGCAATGCTTTTTTTATTCATACCAGGAAGAAAGGTTTTTCCCTGTTAGTTTTTCAAGCGATCTGATGTCGGAAGCATAAAAATCCTTAAGCCTGCCAGCCACCTCCGAATCCAGCTTTTCAACCGGGGTGCTGAAGAACCTGTCCTTAATGGTTGCAGCGGTGACACCCGGCAGCATTTTCTTCAGCAGCTTTCTCACCGGCCTGTTCTGATAAAGCCTGGTGATAATTTTTCCTTTGGGCATTTCAGCTTCATTGAATTTTTTCCGGTTTCCTGCAAGCGCTGCAGGGTCGATGTTAAGATACGCTCCAAGCTGCTGCATCACATCCGTCAGCGAATGTTGCAGCTCCTCAAACAGGATCACCATGATCTGGTTTGCAGGAAAAAGATCGGTGTATTTCTTCAGCTGACTGAAATACAGCCCATACTCCACATATTGCCTGTAATAAGGTTTCCAGTCTTCACGCTGTTTTCCCTGGCTGACAAGCGCAGCGAAGTCATTTTTCACAAGTCCCAGCTTTTTATCCATCAGGTAATGGGAAAATGCACGGTGTACGGGGTTGCGCAGGGAGACAATGATCCTTGCAGCGGGGTTGTACTGGAATATTTTTTCCGCCGTATGCGGATGGAACAGGTATGAAACACTTGCTTCGCCAAGCCATGGCTGCGCTTCATGACTGAACAACCGGTGGTATTCTTCCTCCGTTTTCACAATTTTCTCCTGGTAATAATTTTTTTCCGACAGCAGCTCAGCAGATGAAAAATAATTCGGCTCCTTTACGCGGCACATGCATACCATGGGTGAATTGGCCAGGCATTCGTATATGGTGGTGGTGCCGGCCTTTGCAGCGCCGGCAATAAACAGGTTCACTTTTTTATTCCCGCTCATATCATATAGGCCTGTGGTTATATCAGCCAGCTGCTTAAGTCACGGTTGATGAGCTGCTGCAGGCAGCGAATGTCTTCGCTGTAAATATCCCGAAGGTATTTCCTGTCTTCCCCGGCCATCGGCTTTGGCTGATCTTTGCTGAAGAACATTTCCTTTACATTTTTACGCACCGCTACCGGCAGGAGGTGAAAGATACTTTTCTTCAGACCCGTTTTTGACAGGTAATAAATGAGCCTGCTGTTTTTCGGCGCCCTGGCTTCATTGTACCTGGCAGCAAACTTTGAAGGATCCAGCTGCGAAACACCCATGAAAGCAAACAGGTCCTGCATGGTTCCGTAGACATCTTTTACAAAATCATCATACAGGTAGATCCTCAGCTGTCCTGCAGGAAACTGATCCATATAACGCTTTACCTGTTTGCAGTAAAATCCCATCTCCAGGTAAAGATACGATTGTCCCCATCCTTTGGAAGTTTTCCTGCCGTCTTTTTCGAGTTCTTCCCTGAAAGATAAAAATGTTTTGCCGTCACGCAGGTTAGCAAGATAATGTGAATACGCCCTCTCAGCCGGGTTCCTGAGCATCATCACGATTTTGGCATGCGGGATCTCCTTCCTGATATTGGAAGCCGCCACGGCTGAATACAAATAGGAGTTGCTTACTTCTCCCGCTGCTTTTTCTGTTGTCCTGTTCTTAAAAAGTTTTTCATAATCCTGTTTCCGCTGCACAAAATATCCCCAGTGCTTTTCCTGCATGGGACCGTTCAGGTAATGTTCCAGGTTGAGATTTTTTTGTTTCTCATGCAGCTTAAACTCAGCGGAAAAATCAGCCGGGTTAATATCGGTGCAGAAATGATTGGGCTCCTTGATCGGACTCATGTATACTTCCGGATGGTTATCCAGGTAATGATAGAGTGAAGTGGTTCCGCTTTTGGCCGCGCCTGCAATAAAAAAATCGGGGAGCATGCAATTTATCTTAACCAGTGTGAAAGATCCTTATTAATAAGCTTTCCCAGGCTGATGACATCTTTTTCAAAGATATGAATCAGCTTCGATTTTTCATCAGGGCTCATAACCGGTAATTGATCTGAAGTGAAAAAAAATCGCTTGAACGGCGCTTTGAAATCATCATGGATGCTGTCGATGAGGTGTTTCCTGATGAAGGTATTATTGACAATCATTTGCGTGAACCGGTTTACAGGCAGGTAAGATACATTATACGTTTTTGAAAAATCAGGCCTGAATGATTCATCCACTTCCAGGAAACTGTAAATATTTTTCATCGTTCCTGCAGTATCTTTTTTCAAATCATCCTGCAGGATAATCAAAATCCGGCCGGCCGGAAAAATATCCAGGTATCGTTTAACCTGGGCCGCATACATTCCTGTTTGCACGTACATGGAGTTTTTTCCCCATGAAGGATCAGCAACTTCCTGGTCAGCCTGCAGCGTTTTTGTAAAGCTGTCATTTGCCAGGCCGATCCGGAGATCCATCAGGTAATGTGCGAAGGCGCGTTCAACGGGATTCCGCAGGATGATGATGATCCGTGCATCAGGAATTTTCTCCCTGATTTTTAAAGGGGCCGAAGGCGACCACAGGTAAGAGGTGCTTGCCTCACCTGTTCTTGTTTCGTCCTTTACATTTTTAAATAATTCCAGATAATCATCCCAGCTTTGAATATAGGCACGATGGACCTGCTGTTTCATGGATGACTGCAGGTATTTTTTGAGGTCAAAGCTTTCCACCCGCTTTTTAACAAGCGGCCTGAATGCTGACAGATCCATGTCGCCGGCTGAAAAATAATGCGGTTCCTTTATGGGTGCCATATAAATTGCCGGATGCTCGTTGAGGTAGTGATACAGCGTGGTTGTTCCCGATTTGACGGCACCTGCCAGAAAGAAATCAGGTAACTTTTTCATCCGCTGATAAAAGGTATATAGAATGTCCTGATGTTGAGCTTCATTTTTAGCCAGACGGCGCCGGCAACATTGTTCACGATCATCACCGTCATCAGGCTTGCCGCTGCACCGTTGATTCCGTATGATGGCACCAGCACCAGCATCATGATCACATTCATAATGGTGGTGAACAGCAGGATGACTCCCCATGCCTTTTCCTGCCCCGTCATCTGCATGATCACGCCAACAGAACCGGAAATGGCATTGACAAACTGTGCAATGGCAATCATAACCAGCGCCCATGCGCCTTGCCCAAAATTACTTCCAAAGAGCTCCATCATCTGAGCCGGAGCAATCATACAACAAAGCAGCAAAGGTAAAGAGGTCCAGAAAATAAGACGGGTTGTACCGGTTGCCGATTCCTGGATTGCCTGCAGGTCGTTTTCATGATACAACCGTGAAAACGACGGCGCACTGGCCATGTTCACTGCAAGGAGCGGCAGTGAGAGCAGGCTGGCGATCTTCACGGCCACGTTAAAAACGCCTACATCTGCAACGGTCCCTTTCACACCCAGCAGGAGTGAATTCAGTACCGGTGACAGCAGCGTCAGTGCACTGATCATAAAAAAAGGCATGGATGCAGTGATGATCCCGGGCATATCGGGCAACCCGGATATGTTTTTGTCGAGGCCGTTTTTTGTATGACGCATCCACAAAATATAGCTTGCAACAGCAGCCAGGAATACGCTGAAGGAATATGCCATCAGCGGAATCAGCTGCTGGGAGCCATAAAAATACATGAGCAGCAGTAAAAATGGCACAGCAAATAAAAAGCGTGACGTTTCCCTGAAAAAGGAGAACAATCCTGTTTTATGCAGGCCGCGCAGGCCCGAAGCATGAAGCAGCATGAAGGTTAGCGGAAGCACCATGAGTGATGACACTTCGAAACCGTCGCCCAGTTCAGGCTTATGAAATACTTTTTCCGCCAGCAGATCTGCAGCAAGGAAAAAAATCCCGCTCCATACAATCGTGATGGGCAACACTGTTTTGACGATGCGTACATACATCAGCCTCACCGCCTGGAATGCAGCATCACCTGCCTTTTGCGTGACAAATTTCATCAGCACGTTGTCAAATCCCATCACGGTAAGCAGCACTGTTACCTGCACCATGTTCAGGCAGATGGAAAGCAGCCCGAATGTTTCCGCGCCGTAATAACGCGTCACGATATACGTAAAAACAAAGCCGGCGGCCAGGCCTGCCACTTTCACAAAAAAAGCAACAGCGCTCCGCTGAAAAATACCTTTAAAGTGGCTGACATTTTCGAGTGCGCCTGATTTTCCGTTCTCCATTATTCCACGATGAACCATTCGTTCAGCAGGTTTTCCTTGTTGTAAGGCATGGGAAGGCCGGATTTAAAAAGCGTTACATTTTTTCCGGCAAACCGTGCAATGGCGTGTCCTGCTGCAGTGTCCCACTCCATGGTCGGTGCCAGCCGGGGATATACGTTGGCCGAACCTTCCGCTACCAGGCAAAGCTTCAGCGAACTTCCTTTCGAAATCAGCTCCACCTTACCCTTTTTTTCCCTGTAGCTGCTGATGAGCTGTTCCGTTTCTGGACTCATGTGCGAACGGCTGGCAACAACGGTAAAAACCGGAGGCTTCATGTCAGCGTTCAGCTTCCGGGCTGCCTCCATCATGGCCGGCAGGAAGTTTTTATTTTTTCGCATCGCTGCAATCAACGCCTGGGCGCCCGAAGCCCGGAAGCTTCCATGCTTTTCAGATGCAAAATAAATCAGGTCCATCACCGGCGCATAAACAACTCCTGCAACCGGCGTGTTTCTGTCGATCAGAGCGATATTAACCGTGAATTCGCCGTTGCGCCTGATAAATTCTTTTGTTCCGTCAACCGGATCAACCAGCCAGAACAACTCCCAGTTTTTTCTTTCTTCATAGGGCAGGTGTTTGCCTTCCTCACTTAAAACGGGCAGGGATGTTTGTGCAAGCACCTCTGAAATTACACGGTGCGCGCGCTTATCGGCATCTGTAAGCGGCGACCTGTCTTCCTTCAGCTCTACGGTAACGGGGTTTTCATATACGGCCAGTATTTCAATGCCGGCCAGGTAAGAAGCTTCTATTGCTGTTTCAAGCAATCCATCCTGATTCATCACGCAGTTTTTTTGTCAAAATAAACCATTAATCCGTTTACTCTTTCATTTTGCAGGTAAATCTTTCAACATCAAAACGTGAAAATCGCCCGTATTTTTTTCATCTTTGAACCCTCAATTAATGCGCTTCAACCTGCCGATGTCACTGAAAACGTCCGGACTGCTCCTTTTTCTCCTTTTAGCCGGGGCTTGTCATACAGCAAAAAAAACAACAGTAACGGATTTAAAAAGTTCCGGGGAAGAGCAGGCTTTTCCGGTACAGCCTGTATACCGGTCTTCCAATACAATCCTGCACGACCTGATCCATACCAGGCTGGAAGTGACGCCGGACTGGGGAAAAAAACAATTGTCGGGTAAAGCCACCATTACGCTTACTCCGCATTTTTATCCGGCAGCTGTTTTATTCCTGCATGCAAGGGGCATGGACCTGCATGAAGTGAGCCTGTTCACAAAAACCGGAAGGACCCCTTTAAAATATGTATACGAAAACGACTCCATTACCATCACACTGGATAAGACTTACACACGTGGAGAACAGTTTCAGGTGTATATTTCCTACACTGCAAAGCCCGAAGAGCTGAAAACCGGCGGCAGCGCTGCCATTACCAGCGACAAGGGACTTTATTTTATTAACGCCGACGGCAGGGAGCCGGAGAAACCCACGCAGCTGTGGACACAGGGTGAAACACAGTCGAACTCAGTATGGTTTCCGACGATTGATTCACCCAATGAAAAAATGACCCAGGAGATTTATATTACTGTCGATACGGCTTACACCACGCTTTCCAATGGCCTGATGATACGTTCTGTAAACAACAACAACGGTACAAAAACCGATTACTGGAAGCAATCTTTGCCGGCTGCACCATACCTGACCATGATGGCTGTCGCGAAGTTTGCCGTGGTAAAGGATTCGTGGCGTAACATGGAGGTTAGCTATTATGTGGAACCGGAATATGAAAAATATGCCCGGATGATATTCGGTCATACGCCTGAAATGCTGGAGTTTTTTTCAAAAAAGCTTGGCGTTGACTATGCCTGGGAGAAATTTTCACAGGTCGTTGTAAGGGATTATGTTTCCGGTGCCATGGAAAATACCACAGCCGTGGTGCATGGCGAATACATGCAACAGGATGCTCGCGAATACCTGGACAATGCATTTGAATACATTATTTCGCATGAGCTATTCCATCACTGGTTCGGCGACCTTGTAACCTGCGAAAGCTGGTCGAACGTGCCTTTGAATGAATCATTTGCAACCTATGGCCAGTATCTCTGGAGCGAATACAAATATGGCAGGGATGAAGCTGACTACGGACACCAGCAGGACCTGAACGAATATTTGTCAATGAGCCGCGGGATGAGCCCCCACCTGATCCGGTTCGATTATGAAAGCCAGGAAGATATGTTTGATGTGGTGTCCTATCAGAAAGGAGGACGCATCCTGCACATGCTGCGCAAGGTGGTGGGTGATGACGCTTTTTTTGCATCGCTGAAATTATACCTCGACAACAACAAATTTAAAACTGTGGAGGTCCACCAGCTTCGCCTGGCATTTGAATCCGTTACCGGCCGCGACCTGAACTGGTTCTTCAATGAATGGTTTTTACAGGGCGGGCATCCCGAGCTGAAGATCACCTATGAATGGAAAGATTCGGCTCACAAACAGGTCATGTATGTGGAACAAAAGCAGGATTTCACATTTGCACCTTTGTACCGCATGCCTGTTGCCGTTGACCTGTACTATAACGATACCGTTATACGCCGGGAAATCCTGCTGAGCCAGGCAGCAGATACGTTCAGCTTTGATGTTCCTACAAAACCCATGCTGGTTAATTTTGATGCTGAAAAAATGCTGCTGGCTGTAAAGAACGACGGTCACCAGACGGCCGAATGGATCTATATGTTTGAGCATGCCCCGCTTTATGCCGACCGGTATGAATCGTTGAACAAATTGATTAAGAGCTATACGGAATCAAGTCCGCAGGTTTCCGTAATCAAAACTGCCCTGCACGATAAATACTGGAATATCCGGGCACTGGCTGTTAAAAATCTCGATCCGCTGACAAAAGGAAATGACAAAGCGGAGCTGATGAAGACCCTTATTGACCTGTGTCAGCACGATCCTAAAGCAGCGGTAAGGGCCGCCGCGTTAAAGTGCCTTGCAAGAAACTATGATGATGAATCGCTCCGCAGTGTATACGAAAAAGCGGCATTTGATTCATCCTATGAAGTGATGGGAGAAGCCGTCAGGAATTATGTGAATGCAGATAAAAAAAACGGACTTCAGTGGCTGCGCCAGTTTGAAAACGAAAGCAGCAGCCGTGTTACCAATATCATTGCAGACATCTATTCGGAAGAAGGAACTGATGAAAACAAGGACTTTTTTATCAACGCGTTGAAAAATGCAGGCGGACTTGGAAAATACGAGCTGGTGTCGCATTATTCCAGGTTCCTGAGCCGGTGCAAAGCAGCTACCATCGACGAAGGGGTTGGCATACTGGAAGAAGTGGCGCGGACAGGTCCGGTGTGGTGGATCAGGATGAGCGGCACCCAGGCACTGGCCGACATCATAAAAACCTGCGATGAAAGGTCAGCGTCACTGGAAAAAGAAATTGCTGAAGCAACTGCCGCTGCAAAACCCCGGACGGAAATCCAGGCGCTGGAGCTGGAGCTGAAAAAATTTGAAGAGATCAGGGAAAATGTCAGGCTGAAAATGATTGATATTAAGAAAAACGAAACGGATAAGAACCTGAAAAAAATTTATAACGGCATCGGAAACTGACAGTTGTCTGGTTACCTTCGCTGTTTTCATTTAAACTGACAACTGATTTATGAACGTCTTTTCACCCGGCCAGCGCAAATTATTTGTTACTGGAATCCTTTTCCTGTTTATCCCCAAGCTGATCAACTCTTATTTCCTGATGCCGTTTCCCGGAAGCATGGATGCAGAAACCATGCAGGTGTCATTCATGCTCGACAAGGTCGCCGATTTTTTCCTGTTCACCGGAGGAGTCATCGTTTGCTGGGGATGTATTGCGCTTATCATGCGAGGCAGCATGGGCAGGAAAGCAGGTGGAATTATATTGCTCCTTGCAGCCGCAGCATTTTATTATTTTACCCTGTTTGAATTCAGCGCTGAAAAAATGTTCCGCGAACCGGAACAGGTTACATTCAAAAAAGCTTCACTGACCGATTATGCTCCCGATGCGTATATCCTTGGCGTTACCGACGGCGGCGTTTCAAAAGCCTACCCTGTTAAATACCTGGCGTACCATCATAAGATCCATGATCAGATCAATGACAAAAGCATCCTTGTTACTTATTGTTCCATGTGCCGGTCGGGCCGCGTTTTTATACCGGTTGTGGAAGGTGAAAAAGTCACCTTCAGGCTGGTTGGGGCACGGCATTATAACGCTGTGGTAGAAGATTCAAAAACCGGAACATGGTGGTACCAGGCTACCGGTGAAGCTGCTGCGGGCAAGCTCAAAGGAAAGAAGCTGGAAGAGTTCCAGTGCGAACAAACGACCTGGAAAACATGGCTCAGGAAACATCCCAACACCCTGCTGTTGCAACCCGATCCGGGAAGCGTAAGCAAATATGCCGAATGGTTTGCTACATTCGACAGCATGCGTTCCCCCGCTGATACCTCAGGAAGCAGGAAAATCTGGGTGGCGGGAGTTACCCTGCAAAATCAGGCAGCAGCCTATCAGTTCCCATCCCTGGTCAGAGCGAAAGCGGTGAATGATAAAATCGGAAGCACACCCGTGCTGGTGACCATTGAAAACGATTCCTTATCAACGCATGTCTGGAAACGGACCGTCGACAACCAGGTGCTGGAATTTAAAATGGATTCTTCCTGGACAACGATGAAAGACATCCTCACAGCCTCAGTCTGGAATGCTGATGGATTATGTATTGAAGGGGTATTTAACGGAAAGCAGCTCGAACCCGTTCAGCATTATAATGAATTTCTCCGCTCATGGGAGCAGTTTCATCCCGGAACTACCATCTGGAAATAAACACTTTTTTAATCAGGAGATGGTGAACGCTCCATTTGCAATCGCTTTTGCCCCACGAATAAAAAGTGGTCCCGTTTCTGTGGTGCAGGCTGCTGTTTCATGCTGTCTTAACTACCTACTTTAAATCCTTTACCGGTTTCAAAATAAGGAGTTGCACCAGCATACTTTTGTGAAATATAATTCCTTATATCAGACAAAGTGGTTGAATCAATATTTACCTTATATAAAAAATCATGTCCTGTACCATATGACCATAAATCAAATTTATGATCTTCCGAAATGGAAAAATATCCCATACCATAATTGCCGGCAGGCAGCAGTGGTGCATATTTGACAGCACCATAATATTTGAGCGTGTCGAACAGCTCCTGATCAATTGCAGCATTCGACCATGAATAAAACCCACCCCAAATTGCATCCACGGGAACCCGGTATAAGGTTGCTATATTATTAATAAAAGCAAAATATTCATCATTTAAAGAAACGGCAAACACTTCATTAGTGACAACTATAGTTCCGGTACCGGTATTTCCCTCGTGAGTAATTTGCAATGGATAGGTGCCTGCATTCAGGTGCCCTAAATCGATGCCTTCTCTTGCCGGATAGGTTTGGCCCGTAGTAGTGGGCGATTTACAGGTATCTCCGACCAGGTAATTTCCACCGATGTTAATTACAATTGAATTACCTGATTGCAAGTTGTAATTCATCGCGACGTTTACGCAATTAAATTCCCCTTTTTCGAATAAAAGCATCAATCTGCTTCCCATTGAATCGGCATTTTGTATAAGCGTAATTTTAAGTTTTTCTCCCGGGTCAAAAGGATTATCAGGCTTCTTACAAGCTTCAAAAGTGAGGAGCGGAGCAATCAATAATAAAACAGCAAACGTCCTGTGTAACATGTTTTCTATTTGTCGTGAATACGATATGCACGAATTGCAGGCAGGCTGTGTAAAAGCTGCTGTTACTTGATCAGGTGAACGGTTCCTTTCAGCTCTACGTCCAGCACTTTCATAATATAGAAATACACGCCTTCATCGCAGTATTCACCGTTATTCATGTTGGTGCCATCCCAGCATTCATCACCATTGGTTGATTCATACATCAGCTTACCCCACCGGTTGTATACCCAGAAGCTGGCACATTCACCGAATTTACCCACACTGGAGGCTCCAAAGCAATCATTCATGTTGTCGCCATTCGGAGTAAACACATTGGGAACATTTTTGAGATACTCCTCAAGCGAAACCACAGGGCTTGCTATCACTTTCGTATCCTGACAATCATTGTTGACTGCGGTAAGCGAAATGCTGTCGCGCTGGGTGAACGGGAAGAAATGCACCGGCTCAAACTCCGTGGAGGTAGTTCCGTCACCGAAATCCCACAGGTAGTCTATTCCGTCAGTGGTTTTATTGATAAAGTAAGATGTTACCCCCTGGCAGTCGACAGAATCAACTATTTCGAAGTCAGCAGCGGGTTGCGGGTTGACATCGATCACTACGTCTTCCGTATCCGTGCATCCGTTGCCATCGGTAACAGTCACCGTATAGGTAACCGGTGAAGTGAGCGTTGCATTGGGGTTCTGTGCCGTTGAATTGTCGAGACCCGTGGCTGGTGTCCACGAGAAGCTGATCCCGCCTGAGGCGCTCAGGGCGATTGTGCTGCCGCTGCAGATGATGCTGTCAACGCTGGCAACGGCAACCGGCAGCGCATTGACGGTGACGACCACTGAATCGGTTTTACTGCAGTTGTTGCCATCTGTAACAGTAACCGTATAGGTAGTAGTCTGTGTCGGGCTTGCGACCGGGTTGGCCCCTGTGGTACTGCTGAGTCCTGTTGCAGGGATCCACTGGTAGTTAACTCCGCCAGTGGCATTCAGCGTGGTGCCAAGTCCGAGACACACGGCAGCATCAATTCCTGCATCAGCCGGCGGAAGCGGATTTACTGTTACAAGGATGTCATCGGTTTTCTGGCAGCCATTTGTATCCGTCACCAGCACCACATAGGTTATGGTTGAAGCAGGGTTGGCCTGCGGGTTCGATATGGCCGTATTGCTCAGGCCGGTGGAGGGTGTCCACTCATAATTAATTCCGCCTGTTGCAGCCAATGTTGTTGTATCTCCGAAACAGATTGCAATATCATTTCCGGCAAATGCATTCGGCAGCGGGTTGACTAAAACGGTCCTTGATACCGTGTCGCCCGGACAGCCGTAAAAGTTGGTTTCTATAACATATACTGTATACGTTCCGCTGGTACCCCACGTGGCTGTGATGGAATCCGTGCCTGTTCCCGACAAAATGCTGCCGGAGCTGACGTTCCATACATAAGTGGATCCGGAATCGCTGACAACAGTAAAAGAACCTGTGCTGTCGAAAACACAAACCGCAGGATCGCCGGAAATGGGTGAAGTATTGGGTGATGGATTAATCGTTACATAAAGCGTATCGCTGATTCCGTAACAAACCGTATCAACCGTTATGCTGAGCTCTTCGTACCAGATGGCGCCGATAGACGGACCTGTCAGGTTCCAGTCTACCACTACAGTATCCTGTGTATTGCCCCCGGTGATGTTGCCACCCTGAACATGCCAGGTGTAAGTCGACTGCGGGGTGCTTGGCAGTGTATAGGTTATGTTCAATGCCTGGTTGGCGCAGAGCGGCGATAATCCTGCAGGCTCAACAGGTGTTAGTATCACATTGATATTAACGGCAAGCTGCAGCGTGTCGGAAGGACAGCCGGCTGCTGTTGTTTCAATCACCGTGAGCAGTCCCGTACCGGATGAATCCCAGTCAACAAAAACCGAATCATTACCCTGTCCGGAGGCAAGCAATCCACCGCTTACTCCCCATGCGTAGGTAGAACCGGTTGTTGTCGGGGTTACCCAGTAGCTGACACCGGTCACGCCCGGGCACACAGATATGTTACCCAGGATCTGGTTGGCATCGGGTGCGGCGTTGACGAATATCTGTATGGTATCTTTATTTTTGCAGCCGTTGCCGTCAGTACCGGTTACTATATACGAAATGGTGGATGCCGGTCCTACAAAAATAGAAGGGTTCGAGCTGATCGGCGTACCTGGGTTGGATAGCAGCGCCCAGCTGTAAGTGGAAGCTCCTGTTCCGGTGATCGTTATGGAATCCCCTTCACAGATCGTATCCTGCGGAGTAACAGCCTGAACAGCGGGCAAAGGATTAACGGTAACGGTTACAGTATCCTGGTTTGAGCAGTTCACGCCATTGGTTCCGGTTACGATGTAGGAGGTGGTAACTGTTGGGTTAACGGTAATCGAAGTGCCTGCTCCGATACTCACGCCCGGATTTGTTAATTCAGCCCAGGAGTAAGTGGTGGCTCCTGAACCCGTCAGTGTTGACGGATCGCCGGCGCAAATGGATGTCGGGTTCACACTGCCTGATACATTGGGCAATGCATTCACAATGATCTGGACAACATCCGTCGTGGTACAGCCATTCAATGTGGTCGTAACGGTGTATGTTAGCGTATCAGCTCCCGGCCCGGGATTCGAAACGATTACGTTTGGATTGGAAGTATTGGTGCTGGTAAGACCAGTTGACGGTGTCCAGGCATAAACATATCCCGGCGTGCTGGTGGTGCCCAGCGGAATGGTGTCGCCTGAGCACAGGTTCTGATCTGCTCCGGCATTCGAAACAGGGTTGGGCTTAACAGTGACAACAACGGTGTCTTTGGCAGTGCATCCGAACCAGGTAGCTGTCACAATATAATTGAAAGTTTGATTGGTGCTTCCCGGATTGGTCAGTGTGACGTTCGGATTGCTTAGCGTGGATCCTGACAACCCCGTTACCGGTGACCAGGCATAAGTATAACCACCGGTGGAGCCGGTTCCGATGGGTGCGCTCTGACCGGAGCAGAAAATTACATCAGACCCTGCATTAGCAATTGGCACCGGTCTTACAATTACCTGCACAGTGCCTGTTGCAGTGCACAGGAATGAATTGGTTACGGTAACCGTGAATACAATCGTATCAGGAGCGCTTCCTGCATTGAGATGGTTATAAACCGGGTTGGAAATGGTAGTGCTGCTCAGTCCGGTTGATGGCGTCCAGGCATAGGTGTAACCGGGTGTAGTAGTGGTTCCGAGGTTCACCAGGGTGCCGCTGCATACCGACTGGTTGGGTCCGGCTGTTGCAACAGCCGCAGGATTCACGGTCACGGCCACGGTGTCTTTGTTGGTGCAGCCATTAAGCGTGGTGGTCACGATGTAATTTGTGGTGACCGGAGCGGCACCGGTATTGGTTAACGTCACATTTGGATTGGAAATGGAAGTGCTTGAAACGCCGGTGGATGGTGTCCATGCATACGTATATCCGGCCGTGCTGCCTGTTCCGATACCAACGGTGGCTCCCGAACAGAAAGAAACATTCGCACCTGCATTGGCAGTCGGAACCGGCTTGATGTAAATGGTCTTTGTTACAGTATCACCAACACATCCGTCAGGACTTGTGGCTACACACTTCACCGTGCCGACGTTAATGGTGGTCCAGTTTACCGTGATGGAATTGGTAGTTCCGCCAGAGGCCTGGGATCCGCCTGTGATAATCCAGTTATAGGTGGTCCCTGTGAGTCCGGCAGCCACACTGTATGGAATACCGGTCTTGGCATTGTTGCAAAGTGAATCGCTACCTGTAATCGGTGGGGTGGTAAATGGGATGACAAGTATCGAGTAGGCATTGTTTGTTGTTTTGGCCGGACAGCCATTGTCGTTTACCGCTACATTGAACTGATAGGGTGTTGCTGACCCCTGGTTACAGGAGGTGGTCCAGCAAAATTGCGCTGTAACAGTTCCCAGACCGGAGGCATTGGTAAGTGTTGCCGGCGGGTTGACGATGGCAGAGTTAAAAATATTTCCCGTATAGGTAAGATAAAGGCTGTCGCCATTCGGATCTGTGTAGGTGATGGGAAAGCAAATCGTCTGACCCTCGATTATGGTATCCTGCAAGTGTGGCGAAGTGACCGCTGAGATGTTCGGAGGCGGATTTGCCGGACAGGTAATGAAGATCAGCTGCAGGTCCCTTCGGGTTACCCCTTTCCAGCACAGTGGGATCCGAAGCTTGGAATTCACGTGACTTGAAGTCGCGGC
>JADMIO010703196.1_pt1 | contig 58910 bp, 39 predicted proteins | sample 8958161 | NCBI WGS metagenome assembly JADMIO01 (sample SAMN16585339, study PRJNA669376) | soil metagenome | isolation source: Crop rotation soil | place: USA: Cullars Rotation, Alabama | collected 2011 | reverse complement strand
CCGCGACTTCAAGTCACGTGAATTCCAAGCTTCGGATCCCACTGTGCTGGAAAGCAGTGCTTCCGCAGGTGTCAGGGCAATGGATAAAGCAGAGCCCTTATCCGACCAATCTTGAGCTTTACAGCGTCGCCTCCACTTCGCCGGACCACATCTTTCTCGGAGGTCAAAACAGCCAGTGGGACACCAGCGGCGGAATTTGGGAAACTCCCGACGACGGTCTGACCTGGGTCCAACGCGATGTCCCCAACTCCTCCTCCGATCCGATCAACAGTCTCTTCTTCTTCGACAGCCAGCTGGGCTGGGCAATGGGCAACGGCACATCGCAAAATTGCTGTCACGAACGCACGCTCGATGGCGGCGCGACCTGGCTGCCTTTCAACGGCCCAATCGGCACCACTTATGACGTGCGCTTTCTCACCGCGGATTTCGGGCACGCGCTTGGTAACTATGGTTTTGCGATCACCCGCAACGGAGGTGTGAGCTGGAGCTACGCCCCGAACAGCATCCATTTCGTGGACTTTCGCAATACCTCCCTCGGGCTGGGCTCTTCCGTGAATGGCTTATACCGAACCACCGACGGCGGCCTCACCTTTACCCGGGTTCGCACCGAGAGCACCGCGAATTCGCGATTCATCAACGACACGCTCGCGGTCACTGTTACCAATACCGGGCGCATCCTCCGCTCGACCGACGCGGGCCTAACCTGGAGCGACCGCGCTGCGTCCCAAGGAACCACAAGCCTGCTCGTCCTCAGTCCGACCCAAGTGATCACGTTCAAGTATGATGGTCGGGTTCTCAATAGCGCCGACGCCGGGCTAACCTGGACCGATCGCGGCATCGCGGTGCCCGATGGCGTCGTGAACTGGGCTAAAGTGGCTGATGGCATCGCCGTGCTGGTATCCGGCGGTGGAGATGTCTGGCGGACCGCTGATGGCGGCGCCACCTGGACTGAGACCCTCGCTGGTCTGGGCGATCTACCCGCATCCTGGGGCGTCTCGTTCCGCGACGAGCAACAGGGTTGGATCGCGGGTGTCCACGGCCTCGTGTTTGAGACCATTGATGGCGGGATTACCTGGCATTCGCTCAACAGCGGCAATGGCGCCGAGATCAATGACATCGAGATGTTCGACAGCCAACGCGGCCTGGCGGTCGGGATGAACGGCTATTTGTTCCGCACGGAAGACGGCGGCGCGCGCTGGAACGTGGACCGGCTCAAGGTCACCGGAGTTGTCCTTTTCAGGAACGAGACGCTCAATGCAGTTGATATCGTGGATGACCAGTTCGCGGCCACTGCGGGCGATAACGGCGTGGCCTATAAAACGACTGACGGCGGGCTGACCTGGATCTCGATCGGGTTTCCGACTCTCCCCGAAGATTTCAATATCTCCGACGTTCACTTTCGGACGCGGGAAGAGGGCTGGGTGGTGGGGCAGGACCTCGACCTGGCTCACTTCCGCACGGTCTACCATACCCTCGACGGTGGACAGACGTGGACGCGTCCGTTTGACGACACCGCTTCCTTCAGCGCGGTCACCTTCGTCGGCGACCGCGGCTGGATTGCCACGCTCGGGAATCGGTTTCTGCGCAGCACAGACGCGGGCGCGACCTGGATCGAGGGCAATCTTCCGAACAACTCTCAGGGCTTCGGCCCCACCACGCTCGACATGCAATTCGCGGCCGATGGCCTGACTGGTTACGCCGTTGGCTGGTACGGCTATGTCGTCAAGACAGTTAATGGCGGAGTCACTTGGACCCTTCAAAACACCGGCACGACCGAACGCCACCTTTCCGATCTCGCTATCGTGAGTCCGACCGAGGTCTGGGCTTCCACTTACAACGGCTACGCCTATCACACGACTAATGGCGGCACGACATGGACGGCCGAGCCGGTCAATACGCGAGCAAACGACTTCGCTTCTTTCGAAGGCATCGCTGTCGGATCTGCCGGCGGGGTTTGGACCGCCGGCTTCAGCGGCTTCATTTACGCCATGGATGTGCCGGCGGCAGCGCCGGTGACGGTCTCGGTCGAGCCGGTAGACCCACCGATCGTGATCCCGCCCGGAGGCGGCAGCTTCGGCGCCGCGCTCACTTTCACGAACACAACCGCGACCTCGCAGACGTTTGATTTCTGGACAACGCTCTCCGGCCCGGCGAACCGCGAGCCGCTCTTTGGGCCGCGCTCGATCACCCTGGCGCCAAATCAAACCCTTACCCGCACGTTGACGCAGAAGATTCCGGGGCGAATACCTGCCGGGACCTATACCTACACCGTCAAGGTGGGTACCTTTTCCGGCACGGTCTCATCCAGCGACAGCTTTTCATTCGAGAAATCAGCGACCGATTAAATCTGCGCGCCCTTGTTGGAACATGGGGGGTTCCCCAGGCAGACCCTTCTTAGCGACTCCTCACCTTCCTGGCAGCAAAGGTAACAATGTTGTTACCAATAAGCCGCGATCGATAACGTCCGATGGCGGCAATGGCTCGCGATTACTCTGCGCGAATGCAAGCTAACTGAAAGGAAACTATGTACAGCATGAGAGTCACAACCTCGAGCGCACGAAATCACTCGCTCTCCCGTCGGTTCACGGCCCTGGCCGTAATCTGTCCGCTGCTCCTCGCAGCTCTTTGCCTGTTCGCAACCAGCACGCGCGCGGTCAGCGATCCACCCGTGCCGCTGATTGAGAAAGGCAACATCGAAGTGCAACTGCAGACGATCGCAAGCGGACTGACCGCTCCGGTCGATCTCGAGGACGCACACGACCAGAGTGGCCGGCTTTTCATTGTCCAGCAGACCGGTCAGATCGTTATCTTTCTTAATGGCTCTGTCCTTTCGCCACCCTTCCTCGATGTGAGTGACCGTCTCGTAGAACTCATGCCTGAGTACGATGAGCGCGGCCTGCTTGGTCTGGCATTTCACCCTGACTTCAATAACCCGAACACCGCCGGATTTCATAAGCTTTATACGTATACGAGCGAGCCGGCGACAGAAAGAGCTGACTTTTCGGTGCCGCATCGCGACCCGTTCGATCATCAGGATGTCCTGGCCGAATGGCAGGTATCAGCCAGTGATCCCAATGTTGTAGACCCAGCCAGCCGACGTGAGGTCTTGCGGATCGATCATCCACAGTTTAATCACAATGCCGGTCATCTCGTCTTCGGACCGGACGACCAATATCTCCATTTTGCCGATGGCGACGGAGGGAACGCCAACGATGTGGGTAATGGTCATAACCCGCGGATTGGCAACGCTCAGGATCTGACGGTGATTCTCGGGAAGATGAGCCGGATCGATCCTCTCGATCCTTCGCTCACGAGCAACGACCGCGGCCGAATAAGTCGTAACGGCCAGTACCGTATTCCACGAACAAATCCTTTCTTCTTTCAGCGCCCCTTTCTCCGTGAGCTGTTCGTTTACGGCTTAAGAAATCCGTACCGCTACAGCTTTGACGCAATGACTCATCAGCTCATAATTGCCGACGTCGGTCAGAATAACATTGAAGAGGTCGATTTTGCGCAAGCTGGAGATAACATGGGCTGGAACCGAAAGGAAGGCACTTTTCTTTTTAATCCCAAGGACGGCACGATCAGGACGGATCGGCACCCTGATCCAAATCTGACTCAGCCGCGAGTCGAATATAGTCACGAAGATGGCGAGGCAGTCATTGGCGGGTTTGTTTACCGCGGCCAGCTCGCTGCCCCCGTCCTCACTGGTCTCTATGTCTTTGGCGATCTGGCACCAGAGGACAGCACCAGCGGGCGGCTCTTCTACTCCGATCTCGCCCATCGAACTATTTTCGAGTTTCAGATTGGCGATCATGATGAGGAGCTGGGTGCCTATCTTAAGGGCTTTGGCCAAGATGCGCAGAATGAAGTGTATGTCCTCACCGACACCAACATTGGTCCATCCGGCACTGGCGGCGAAATCAGGAAAATTACTGACGCCACAATCCTACCATAGAAGATAGCTAATGATGAGGTGACCGCGGCCGAGGCCGGGGTCACCTCACGCTCTCGGTCACGCGGTCAGGCCGCGAACGACGATGCGCATGCCCTCGGTCCAGACGACGCGACCGGTGTCCTCGGAGCGATGAACTCACCTTCGACGCGCGAAAGGAGTGATCGCAGCGATGATTCGGACCCGGACGACGGCGCCAAACGCCTGGATAGCGGAGGAACTGAACCTGGATCATATCAGCCGGGTGAGCCATTGCGTGAGGATGGCGAAGCAGAGACAGGATTACGAAGAAGGTTGGAAGCGTATGTGGAGCGATGAGCGAAGTTATAGAGCTGACCTCCATTCCTTCTCAGTTTGACTCCGAGGCCTCGCTTAATCCGCTCTAAGCCGTTGGCTTTGCCCCGATCGCCCACCGCCTTCTGTACGGCGGAAATGATCGCTTCCTCGGACTGACCCCGGATTTTCCCCTGCAGCGACGTAGTGATTAAAGGGGCAGTTCGAAAATCACCACTCAAAGATTGGTTTGTCGATGGTAGAGCAAGTGAGACACGTAGGTAGGCGCACCCATCTTTAGCAAATCGGCAATTCGCGGGAGAGTCAGGGCCGTTTCGCGGCGTAGTCGCCGCGCAATCCGGACTTTTACAATATCGCCCTTTTTCCGACGCGCCAGCTCTGCGGCTACGCAATTGGCCTTCTCAAGTTCTTCTCGCAAGATTTGCCGGGCGACGCCTTCTTCGGTCTCTTGGTGGACCAGTCGGCCGTGCCCGCGTTCGCCGCGTACCTTTGTTCGCGACATTAGCCGGTCGAGAAAATCTTCCGCGCCCAGACGCCATCCGTGCCGCAACTGGCTTAGCGTCGCGGCATCGTTCTCCAAGCCACGTTGCGCGGTCATGCGAGCCGCCAGTTCGCGTCGACCGCGACTGTCGTCCTTCACGATCCCGTGTTCTCCCAAAAGCCGATCGGTGCGCAACCACTCGGCACGAAATTGGGGTCTCTTCATGTATTCCGGATAGCTGCTCCAGCACCACCTCTCCAACCGGTCCTCCGTCCCAATCAGGCCGGCACGCACTGGATTCAGGTGCACGTAATCACAAGCGGTCCGGAAGTAGCCGGTCCTTTCGGCGTCGATCACTTGAGCCTTGTAACGGCCTTGGAACAGGTGACCGCTCAACCTGTGCCGTCGATTGAAGCGCTGGGTGTAGATGCCGAGCAGCCACTTCATGCCCGATACGAGGTTCCCACGCGGTGTCTCGAGCACCAGATGGAAATGGTTGCCCAAAAGACACCAAGCATGCACCTGCCAACCGGTTCTGACGCACGCTTCGGTGAGGGTCTGGCAGAAGACTTGGCGATCATCATCGTCCATGAAAATCGCTTCGCGTCGGTGGCCGCGATTCATCACGTGATAAATCGCGCCCGGATACTGGATTCGGAGCGGGCGGGGCACTACGAGGTTTATTAGAGAAGCATCGTAACGGCTGTCAAGATTCGAGAAGAGGCTTTTCCTTCCTTCTCCCGTCCAAATCTGACCCCCAAGAAGCTCGAATTAGTTCAGCGGAAATTGGCGATACTTGGAACTGACCCCTATGCAACCTACCTAGATTCGAGAAGAGGCTTTTCCTTCCTTCTCCCGTCCAAATCTGACCCCCAAGAAGCTCGAATTAGTTCAGCGGAAATTGGCGATACTTGGAACTGACCCCTATGCAACCTACCTATGCAACCTACGAGAAAATGGGATGAGGAAAAAATCGAAGTCGCAAAGGAGGCATGGGTCGCGACCTCCAGCAAGATGAATATGGCCGCGCGAGAAGCTTTCGCATCACTCTGAAATTTTACTGAACGAGCCGGCAAACTCGACTCGGGAGGCCACCCCGGGTCAGGGAGACCACCCCGGGATCACAGCGTGAATGTTGGCATTTTGCTGCTCGACGGCCGCAGGCTATTGCTCGGACACGTATAACGATAGTGATTTCCAAGATCCACGCTCTGACCCCGAATTCTCGCTCAAGCTGACGTTAGGGCGGTCGAAACCCCGGAGCCGAAGCTGGTCGCGGGGATGCGCTGGTTTCAAACGGAGCGAGGCCCGGAGCACCTGCCGTTCACGGCTGAGGCTCTGGCTGGTTTACGCAAGACCGACGCGCGCAAGCGCGCCCTGGCCGGGGCGATAAGACAACGGACGGTGGTGGAGAACAGATGGATCGCGCAAAGGCTGCATTTAAGGCACGAGAGCGCAGTGAGCCGATGCCTGCATCGCGCCAAAGAGGATGAGGTGCTGGATGCCGACCTTGCCAAAAGACTCGACTGAGGCGGTTTCGCCGCAAGATTCAAGAGCTGACCCCGATTCCGACACAAATGGTCAGCCGTCGTTCCGGTGGTTGTTCCGGCGTAAGAGCGTGGGCCGCTTTCGATCCGCGAGAGCGCCGACGACCCGCGTGCCTTCATCAGTGACTGCGGCATGCAGTTGGCGAGAGCTTCCGGGAACGGATGCTGGCGCTGCTGGAGTTAGCCGGGAACACGTTTCGCCGGGGCGTCAGCGCCAGCCCTCCACTTCTCCGACTTCGGATCTCCGCCCCCTGACCTCTGACCTCTGATCTCTGATCTCTGATCTCTGATTTAAGTCTCGCCCCGACCGCCATCGCCTTCCGCATGCACGGAAGCGAGCTTTTTCTTAGGACTGACCCCGCATTTTCCTTACCGACCGCGATTCAATTTCCCTATGGGATCGCACGGCATTTGGCGGCCCGGTTGTTCTTGACTTCCCTTGAGAAAACCATCGAAGTCGAGGCCTATGAATCGGCATTGTTTTGCAGGTCTATTGTTCACCACCCTTGTTCTTGGCGCTACGACGAGGTCGGCTTCAGCTGAAAAACCGTGGCTCAGCGGCGTCGTCCATCTTTTATCTGGCAGTCAGACTGTGCGGACCAGCGAATCCCTAGGGAAAGCAGGCGTTTCCGCTTTCCGGGTGCGCGTCTCCTGGGATCAGGTGCAACCGACCGACACGCCGACCGGTTGCACGCCGGGAGTGAATTGCACGCCTAACGATGGCACTTATTACGACTGGTCAATCATCGACGATGCCATCGCCTGCGTGAATGGCACTAGCTCGTCACCATGTAACGTTGCGACTGGGCAAAAGCTGAGTGTGTCGATTAGCGCCGGGGTGAATACGCCGCAATGGGTGTATGACGCCGGGGCGGAACCGATCGATGTGGTAACCAGTGGGAACGACGTCCTGCCGATGCCGCTCCCTTGGGACAGCGTGTACAAGATGAAGTGGTACGCTCTCATCGCCGCCTTCGGCGCCCGCTACGACGCCAACCCAACGGTTGCCCAGGTGTTTTTCAGCGGGCATGGCCCGCAGGTGCTGGAGTTCCACGTGGTGACCGATGAAGAGGATATCATCGAGTTTAACAGCAAGGCGATGGAGGCCGGCTACATGGACAAAAGCGACGCCATCCGGCAGGTGAGCGTCGAAGTCGTGGATAAATTTGTTGAAGCCTTCCCCAACACGCCAACCTTGTTCACTGGGGGCAATCCTTGGGGCGGCGGAATGGAGGGAGACGATGATGAAGCCTTTGTTGACACTTATGTCACGTCCGGCTCGCCGGACGGGATTGAGGACGGGATACGGGGGCTTTGTAAATCAACCCTAAAGGCTTGGCAATCGTGCGACGAGCACCCTCTAGCGGATCCGTGCTGGGAAGACGATGGCGCGCCGGTCCACAAATTGTATCCTTCGGGCGATCAAGCGATCCAGCAAAGCACCTCAAACATCCGTGATTTCTATGCGCCGGAAAACCCGGTCCCTTTTCCCACCCCGCCAGTTCCGTTGCGCGATTTGTGCGAGCACGAAGCGATCTCGGGTGGGACCTATGTAGAGGTTTACGCTTATGATCTCGCCGACGCCCGGGGCTCGGCTAACGACGCGATGATTGAGCTGATGAACGCTCGGCTGGCCAAGAACCTGCCCCCTGAGAGTCTGACTGTCATATTCTCGAACACGGCTGCGGGCACCCTCGGGACTGCCAACCAGTTCGTTACCACCGATCCGGGGACGGAGGTGACGAATGTCAATTCGACTTATCCCGGCGGCAACGCCACGGGGTATGCAATCATTCCGGCGCAGGGCGGCGGCACGCTTAGCCTTACACCTGGGACACCGACCGCAACGACGCCTGCAGCAGACGGTAAGGGTTGGCTCTGGGACGTAACGACGCTGGAGGGGAAGAAGCTTGTTGCGGGGGATTTCACACCGCTCCTCAGAATCAGAAACCAGCGTGCCGCGACACTGTCCGTTTATCTTCGACTATTCAAGCGCAGTAACGCGGGCCCGAGCGCTTACACGTCGATTGGCGTCATGAGCCAGACAGGCATATCGGCTGGCGCGAATTCGACGATCATTCTTTCGCTGTCCACTCTTACTACCGTCGCGGCGGTCAATTTCAGTGTGGGCGACAAACTCTACGCCGATGTCGTCATTAACTGGACGGCGGGCGCGGGGCAAACCGGCAACATAGGCATTGTGCGCGGTTTGGCGGCGAACGAGCAGATCGCTACGCCGGGCTACGACGCGCAATAGGAAAGAATAGGGGTCACTCTGGGGTAGTGTCCTAATTTTAAATTAGGACACTACCTAGTCTGGGCTTGCATTGTTTCTTCGGACAGTTAGGGAAGGAATTGGGATCAGTGTGCAAATCTTGACAAATTGGCCGGCCTCGGTCGAGGCGAGGCCCTCTGACCCCGCGCGGCTGGTCGGCCGCCATCTGGGTCTCAGGCATTGTCCCGCCCGCGATCATCGACAGCGAGTTCCTTGAGAGATTGCGGTGAAGGCAAGTCGGGCTCCAAGCGGAGTGTCGATAGTAAGCTCTGACCTCTTCAGCAACGCCGACCCGTCGCCCACTTTCTCACCAATCCGCACGATCCGTTAACGCTCTTTGCGTATCGGCCGAGTTTTCACGGATGAGCGCGGATGATCGTCTTTCCCTTGCTCCGCTCGGTCCGGTTGAACGCGGCCACCGCATCGTCGAGGGCTGCCACGTTGCCGATGTTGGTCCGCAGCCGACCAAGCCGGACCCGCTGGACGAGCTCACTCAATTGGGCGCGATCGGGTAGGACGACGAAGTCAATAGTTAGGCCGCTAGGGGGCCGCGCCTCGGTCGGGCCGGTGACGGTCACGAGCGCTCCCCCGGCGCGAATCAGGCCGGCAGACCGCTTCGCGATCTCGCCACCGATGACATCGAAAACCAAATCAACCTGGCCGACGTCTTCTAACGCATCGTTTTCGAGGTCGACGAACTCCTGTGCGCCGAAGTCGAGAGCCGTCTGACGGGCGGCAGCGCGCCCGGTGCCGATAACGTAGGCGCCGGCCTCACGTGCAAGCTGGCTTGCCATCGAACCGACGACGCCGGCCGCACCGTGCACGAGCACGCTCCGCCCTGCGTGAAGACGGCCATGCTCGAACAGTCCCTGCCACGCGGTTAGGCCCGGCATCACGAGGGCCGCGCCCACCGTGAAGTCAACGTCGCCCGGCAGCGCTGTGAGGTTGCGTGCTTCGACTGCGACGTACTCCGCCAGCGTGCCGTCGCGATACCAATCCGTTAGGCCGAAGACCCGCTGTCCAATCGATAGCCCGGTCGTGCCATAGCCGAGAGCGGTGACCACTCCGGCCAGTTCGTGTCCCGGGATTGAAGGCGTCCGGTCACGGCCGGCGCGATCGGTCCAGGTCGAGGGCCAGGTCAGCTCATCCCCGGTGAAACCCGACGCATGGATCTGAACAACGACATCGTTTATTGCCGCCTGCGGCTCGGGCCGCTCCATCAGCTTCGCTCCGGCCGTTCCCGCAGTTCGATCCGTCACCACAATCGCCTTCATCGGTCACCTCCTGTGTTCGAGTTCTCGCCGGTAAGGTAGCCGCTCCATCTAGCATGGGAAGACGGTTTGGATTCAGATTTGCCACGATTCTCACGCCGAGATCCCGTGTCCGCCGCGGCCGTTCGACGCCGCGTCGGCTGTCGAGTATCAGATGGTTCATGGCTGATCTAAACGACTGGGATTTTCTGATGGGCGATTGGCACGTGCGTCACCGGCGCTTGCGGAAGCGGCTGGCTGGTTGCAGCGACTGGGACGAGTTTGATGGGACATGTTCTTCCAGGAAAGTGCTGGGCGGAGCGGGTAATATTGATGACAACGCACTCGACCTTCCTGGCGATGCGTTCAGGGCCGTCACATTGCGGGCCTACGATGCAGCCAGCGGCACCTGGTCAATCTGGTGGCTCGACAGTCGTTATCCCGCTCGTCTTGATCCGCCGCTGGTTGGCCGGTTCGAAAACGGAGTGGGGATTTTTTTTGCGGACCACATCTTCGAGGGAAAACCGGTCCGCGTTCGGTTTCGCTGGACCGGATTGAATTCCGGCAGCCCGCGATGGGAACAGGCTTTCTCGGTCGACGGCGGTAACGAGTGGGAAATCAATTGGACGATGGAATTTGCCAAGCTCGACGCTGGCCAAGCGGTCAGCACATGTTGTCCAGTGGTCGAACTGCGCCAGTATACCTTGCATCCTGGCAAGCGGGACGACTTGATCGATCTTTTCGAACGAGAGTTTGTCGAAAGCCAGGAAGATGTGGGGATGCGGATCATCGGCACCTTTCGCGACCTCGATGACCCGGACCGGTTTGTTTGGTTGCGCGGATTTACGGATATGGCCTCGCGCGCTACGCAGCTGGCCGCGTTTTACGGAGGCCCGATTTGGAAGGCACATCGTGAGGCAGCCAATGTCACGATGATCGATTCCGATAACGTGCTCCTGTTGCGGCCGGCGACGACGCAGTCGGGTTTCGATCTTGCCGGATGCACTCGTGCGGCGAGTGGCAAGGCGGATTCGAACAGAGGCTTGATTATCGCGACGATTTATCAGCCGAAGGGTAACGAAGAGGAATTCGCAGATTTTTTCATGCAACAGATTGTGCCGGACCTGCGAGCGAGCGGCATTCCGGTCCTTGCGGCGTTTATGAGCGAGCATCATGCGAACACATTCCCAGCCTTACCAGTCCGGGAAGATGCGAAAGTTTTCGTGTGGTTTACGCGTGCACTTGATCGCGCCGGCTTTGAACAAAAAGCAGGAAGCGAATTTCTGGCAAAGTTACGGGCACGGCTTCACGCGGATCCGGAGGTCCTTTTCCTCGAACCCACCGCGCGATCGCTCTTAGCCGGTATTTCGACTACGGATAGGTGACGCGAACGAAGAGCTATATGACCAGCGCACGTGTAACTCTCCTTGTGATCGGTCTCGCGATCACCGGAGGCGTCGTGTTTGCGCAATCGCCATCGCCCGCACCCGAGAAAGAAATCTCGATTACCTGGCTCGGGCACGCGGCGTTCGAGATCGTTTCGCCGGGTGGAACGGATCTTCTGATCGATCCGTTCCTGACCAAGAATCCCGCCACGCCGGCCGAGTTCAAGGATCTCACTCGCTACCATCCCAGTTATATCCTGGTGACCCATTCGCATGGCGATCACCTGGGTGACGCAGTTGAGCTAACGAAACTAAGCAAGGCGAAGCTGGTTAGCGTTATGATGCTGGATGTCTTTATCACCAAGGGTGGTTTGTCCCGGGAACAGATCGAAACGGTCAATGTGGGCGATCAGGTCACAGCCGGCGACGTGAAGATTCATGTCGTGCCGGCGATGCATAGCAGTGAACCGAGTGGGCGACCAGTGGGTTACGTGCTCGAGTTCGCCGATGGCCGCACGCTTTACGATGAAGGCGACACCTGGATCTTTGGCGACATTGCGTTGATCCAGGAGTTCTATCATCCGAACATCATCCTGATGGGATGCGGCGCGGTCGCCGACGGGCAGTATGCGCGCACAGCGTGGCTGGCAATCAATCGCTACTTCAAGCCACAGATCGTTATCCCGATGCACTACGGCGCGTTACCCGGCTCATCGACCGAAGCGGACATTCGTCAGGTCGTGGGAACCGATCCGCGGGTGAAGTTTATGAAGCCGGGTGAGACGCGGAAGTTTTAGGTTGAGGAAGAATGAAGCGGCTTAAGGACAGCAGCGGCTAGATGCACAGGTCAGTGTTTCCTTCCAGGACGCGCTGAGTCAGTGCCGGTTTTCTCCGCTCTGCCACAACTTCGCTTCGTCCGATACCGGCTACCGGATTGGCCCGCCGTCGGGTTTTTCGCTCCGCGTAATCGGGCGCCGGATGCAGACAAACTCGGTGCGCATGGCGTCTGCGGACAGTCGGATCTTCCCATAGCCGTGTCCGCCAAGAGCGACGAACTCAAGGTGCGGAGCCAGATCCGGATTGGACAGCGACCGGGCGCGCTTCAGGTCGAAGTTTTTTGCATATTCCAGGCACGAACGGACGCCGTGCTTCAACAGCATGTTGAAGGTCCAGTCCGGCTTCGCTTGTCCCCGCCTGTCAGCGAGAAAGAGCGATCGGAGCGGAGCGTCCTTTGGAAGATTGTGCTCATAGGCCTCCATCGGGCCGGGACTAACGAGAGAAGCACTCACGAAGCTCCGGCCGACCGGCTCGAACTTGCCGGGCGAAAGTTCCGCCGTCGCGTATCCGGCCCAGAAACTGTGGCGATCGCCCGAGACGATGGCGAAGCCGGTGATCTTCGCCTCGCCCACGAGACCGTGGATTTCCGCGTCCTCCAAGTAAGGCGGTGGCGTCATCATTTCTGCGCAGTGCTCAGGCTGTGAGTCCTACGATACGGAGACTGCGAAGCGCGTAATTCCGCTTTCCGCGAAAGTAACAGTTTAGAAACTTTTTCTTCGCGGCCTTGACGCACGCTGTTGCCGATTCAAGGGACATGAAAGAACGCCCTGCCTTGCACCATCTCGCAATCCTGACGGGATTAGCTTTGGCCGCGATCAGCAAAACAGCATTTGCCGGAGATGCCTCGCCTAAGGACATCGATGAGGAGCTGAGAGCTGCGCTCGCTCGCGAAGGCTTTACCGGAAGAGTGGAAAGCACCCTTGAGCGGCGACTCGGCCGACACCTTGATTCGGCGAAAGTAGAGTTGGGCCGCGCCCTGTTCTTCGACAAGTTTGTCGGCCTCCACGGCGATAACTCGTGCGCCGGATGTCACTCGCCGCTGAACGGTTTTGGCGACTCGCAATCGATCGCAATCGGGGTGGAAAATAACGACTTTGTCGGACCGCGTCGGACAGGGCCGCGCAATCAGCGCCGCACCCCGTCGGTGGTGAACACCGCGTTTTATCCGAAGCTGATGTGGAATGGTCGCTTCAGCGCGATCTCGGGCGATCCCTTCGATAACTCGAAGGGATTTTTGTTTCCCGCGCCGGAGGGAACGACGCGCTTCCCGCCTAACGACCCCGACTTCCAGCATCTCCTCCAGGCCCAGGCGCATATTCCGCCGACAGAGCTGTCCGAGGCAGCCGGCTTTACCGACATCTGTGGTAGCACCGACACCGAGTCGTTTGTCCAGACCCGGTCGACCGGCGGCGCGCGCCTGATCAAAGAGCCCGGCAGCGCGAAAGTACGGACGGTTTTCGATCCGCTTGCGACTTCGACCGCGAAGATGTTTCGCAGCGGCGGCGAGCAGACAGGCGAGCCGGATTTCTGCCAATTTGATGTCCCAGCTATCGGGCGCACTGGGGTGCCGCTGCCGCCGCCTCTGCGCGTGCCGCGCGATGATGGCGGCTTTGACGAATTTCGGAACGAGCCAATCCGCGACGTCGTGATTGGCCGGATCAACGCGAGCGAAGCTTATCGCACCGCCTTTAAAAAAGCCTTTCCCGAGTTGCGGGATGATCAGGCGATCACCTTCGCCATGTTTGGCCAGGCGATCGCCGAGTTTGAATTTTCGCTCACCTTTATGAACGCGCCGATCGATCGCTATGCCCAGGGCGATACGGGCGCCATGACTGACGCTCAAAAACGCGGCGCGCTTACCTTCTTCAACAAAGCCGGTTGCGTGGAATGCCATGCCGTCGCCGGGGGCTCGAACGAACTATTCAGCGATTTCAAAAACCACGTCGCCGGAATTCCCCAGATCGCGCCGAAGTTCGGCGCCGGCCTGGGCGACGTGCCTTTCCGCAATGCCAAAGGTGAATTCACCGAGGATGGCAACCAGGACTTCGGAAATTTCGATATTACGGAAGATCCAGGCGACATCTACAAATTCCGGACCTCGCCGTTACGCAACCTCGCGATCCAGCCGGCATTCTTCCATAACGGATCGTTCATCAGTTTTGCCGATGCGCTTCGGCATCACCTCGACGCGCTCGGCATGGCGAAATTCTACGATCCGGTCGCGGAAGGTGTGGCGGCCGATCTGACACACAACACTGGGCCGATCCGGCCGGTCCTGAATCGGCTCGATCCGTTACTGGCGCAGCCGGTCGCTCTTTCCAATGAGGAATTCGCCGACCTGCAGGCGTTCGTGCGCGAAGGCTTGCTCGACCCACGCGCCTTGCCGGACAATCTTGCTCGCTTTGTTCCGAGATCGCTCCCAAGCGGTTTGCCTCCACACACCTTCGAGACAACGCCGCCCACTCCGTAATTGCGGTCCGGCCTTGGCCTGCCGGTTCATCAGTTGCTTGCCACCGCGCCGGGCTGGCAACGGGCGGGGGCTGGTGATTTAAAATCCGGCGTCGCTATCCGACTTCAACACGTAGACGTAGAACGTCATTTGTATTTTCTAACTCCACAGCCGGGTGACTCGAAGGGTTTTCACGCGCCCAGACCGGCGTTTCCTTCGAGAACCGATGTCTTTAGCTGCGGACGTTCTCCGCTCTCCCACAAGGCGGCAGTGTGTAAGACCCGATACCTGATTGGCCCGCCGTCCGGTTTTTCACTCCGCGTGATGGGGCGCGGGATGCAGACAAACTCGGTCCGCATGGCGTCGGCCGACAAACGGACCTTCGCATACCCGTGTCCTCCGAGATCGACGAACTCGAGGTGCGGAGCTAGATCCGGATTCGAGAGCGATTGGGCGCGCTTCAGGTCGAAGTTTTTTGCATATTCCAGGCACGCACGGACGCCGTGCTTCAGCAGCATGTTGAAGGTCCAGTCCGGCTTCTCCTGTCCCGGCCTGTCGGCGAGAAATAGTGCTCGGAGCGGAGCGTCCTTCGGAAGATTGTGTTCATACGCTTCCATGACGCCGGGACTAACGAGAGAAGCACCGACGAAACTCAAGCCGACCGGCTCGAACTTGCCGGGGGGAAGTTCCGCCGTCGCATATCCGGCCCAGAAGCTGTGGCGGTCGCCCGAGACGATGGCGAAGCCGGTGATCTTCGCGTCGCGCACGAGACCGTAGATTTCAGCGCGCTCGGCGTAGGCCGTTCCGTAATCACCTCCGCCCAGGTTTGCGTAAGTGTTCTTGGGCCAGGACTCCTTTGTCAGCCCCGGAGGCAGGTTCTGCGGGTCGGCGCGCCAATCCAGTGCGCCCAGAGAGTTGCCCCAAATTTTCCACGTCGCGGTTGAGCTCTTGAGCTTGTCCTTGAACCAGGCTTTCTGCTTCGCGCCAAGAATCGTTTGCGGCGGCGCGCTTCGTTGCGGGTTGGCGACATGCGCGTCGTTGAACCGGATTTCTTCTGGGGGCTTGCCGCCGTTGAAACCGCGGCCGCCATCGAGCACCTGCATCGCAGGCTCCGGAAACATTCCCATAAACTCGTTGCCGCCGAGCTTTTCGAGAGACGGATCGCTGAAGCAATCGGCGCTCCGATAGCTATGCTGGTCAGTAATGATGAGGTCGAGGTGCTGGCCGTAGCGGAACGTCCGGTAGCCCTTGAGGCTGTTGATCGCGGTCAGGTTATTCGGTTCCAACCCCAGCCCATCGCGATCGAACTTGTCGATCGGAACGTCTTTCACCGCAGGTGGGCCGAAGTGCTCGAGTGACCTGCTCGGCGGAGAGACACGGGCGGGCAGATATTCGAACCAGGCCTGATTCGCCGCGACCTTCACGCTCTGGCCGGGCCGCTCGAACGAACCTGCCTTAACGATGCTTTGCCAGCCTTGCCACGAGAATTCGTGGTTATCCCAAATGGCGACGAACGGCCAGCGCGCGCGAGCATCCTGGAGGTCGGGATCGGCGAGATAGCCTTTGTAGATGGCCCGGTAGCCATCGACGGTCAGCGGGATGTGAAAGTTGCCCACCTTATGGCTGTGGCCGTCAGGAAACCGCGCCACCTCATAGATCGTGCGGTCGTAGCGTGACTTCACCTCGTCGGGATACTCGACCACCTCGTAGATGAAATCGCCGAGGTGCAAAACGAAATCGAGCTGCTCGCCGGCGGGAGCGCGTTGGTCTTCGTAAATCATGCGCCGATAGGCGTTGAGCTTCCCCTCATTTACATCCTGACAGCTCACGAACGCGAAGTTCACCGGGCGCGGATCATTGTCGTCCGGCGCGGTGATAGTTCGGCCGATGCGGCTCCCGTTGCCATCGGGGTCGCTGAAGCGATACCAATAGACGCGCGCGGGTTTGAGGCCGCCCACCAAAACACGACAGGTCCAATCCGCGGCGGGCGAAACCGTCACCGGCGCGCTGGCCGTGACTCGCTCGAACAACTCGTCTTCCGCAACCTCCAGGCTAAGGCGCGCTTGTTTGCCCGAACCGGCATATCGGGTCCAAAACAAGACGCTATTGCTATCCGGGTCGCCGGACGCGACGCCTTGCGGGAAAAGTTCGCGCCGCTCGCGCCAGACGACTTGCGATCGGCATGGGACCGGCCAACCCCATGCGGCTGCCGCTCCCCAACCGGCAGCAGCGACGATGAATGCGCGCCGCTTCATACTTAACTCTGGTTGCCCTATTCAAGATGAGGAAGAAAGCAAAATCGAAAGCTGCGCCCAACTATTTGAAGGCGAGGAATCATCTTCAACGCATGCGGTCTGCTTGACCGCTTCAAGTTATCACGAAATCAGCTGCAAAAAGCGGCAGGTCGCGCCGCGATTGCACGGTGACGAGCCTGTTACCATTTTCCCGCCGATCCGGAGCAACCACTCGCTCTGCCGTTCGCGAACGTTTGAAAATGAAAAGAATAATCCTTCTTTCTTGCACGGCGTTCGTGGCTGGCCTGTCACAACAGCTTCTTGCAGCTGGACTCCCTGCGATCTCGCTCAGTGATAGCGCAGCGGGCCGCAGCTGTCCCGTCGTCATCTCTGGCTCCGGCCTCGGCGAGAAGAATAGCGGTCAGGTCCTGATCGGCGGCAAGCAGGCATGGACAAGTCAATGGACTGATTCTCAAGTGGTGGCCTATGTGCCGGAAGAGACGCCGCTTGGCCCTAACTCGCTCGAACTTATTTCGCCGAACGGACGTTCCGCCTTGCTTAATATTACCGTGCAAGAGCGGCCGGCCACGACGGGAACAGTGGCGTGGCGTTTCGAAGTGTTGGCTAACTATATCAGTCACCGTGCGGATGTTGGGCGCGATGGCACGGTTTACTTTAATGACTCATCGGGTTTTCTCTATGCGCTCACCCCGGCAGGGGCGCTGAAATGGATCTACGATGGCGATAGTGTTGGATCCTCCGGACCAACCGTCGTCGGCCGCGATGGAACAATCTATTTTGGCGTGGCGTCGCCTTTTGCGGCGATTCACGCCGTGAACCCAGATGGCACCCGAAAATGGATCTTTGCCGCCCCGGACTCTCAGGGTCCGATTGGCGGACCCAATGTCGGCCCTGACGGCAACGTTTACGCCGTGTTCGACATCGGCGGCTCGATTGGAGCGATCTCACTTACCCCGGCAGGTGTCTTGCGATGGAACACGCTCGGCAACCCGCGAGTAGCGGAGGTTGGCCAGGTGGGTCGGGAATTGGTCTTTGGCGGAGGCAAAGTGTTCTTCACCTCGACTTACTATGGCGATGTCTATGGCTTTAACCTTGCCTCGGGCGCGCAGGATTTTTATACCAATGTCGGCACCGCCAACCAGGCTGCAACCGCGCGCAACGGCACGCTCTATGTGCCGACAGACCTGCGTCTGAACGCTTATGCCAAGAACGGAACGTTCCGCTGGTCATTCTTCGGTGACGAAGAACCGCCGACCAATGACTTGAGCGCGCCGGATGTCGACCGCAATGGGAACATCTACATCAATCGCAACCTGGGCGAACTCTACTCGCTTACTCCAGCACCCACGGTGCGCTGGAAGGTTCCAAGCTTGCTCGCCGGTGGACCGGTTCCAGGCCCGATTGTAAGTCCCAGTGGCGACCTTATTCTGATGGGTGGACAGGAGACCTTCGGTAAGCCAGGATTGATTCGCGGCTTTGCCGCGGCCGATGGGACTCAACTCTTTGAGATCAATATTCCCAAAGAGCCCGATGGGACGTGCGCGGTGCCGTATGCGCGCGCGCGCTTCACGCGCTCGGGGGACCGCGCCTATATTCCGGCAGTCCAACTGTGCGAGGTGCCGAGACAGTATCACTCCTGGCTCTATGCCATTGATATAAGTGAGTGAGATAACCTAAGAACTCGAGGTCGATCCCCGCCTGGACAGGGAGATCGGGCTTTCCGCCGGACCTCGCCGCCACGACCGCCAGCCGTCAAGAATTCGGAATAGAGGAAGCAGGGAAATCTCATTTCGGCAGACCCGACTTCGCCTCCAAACCCATTTTATCGGTCGGAGGCTGTTTCATACGGCACTAACTCTGCTCAAGTCCGCGCCGGCTCACGCCTTCAGATTCCGATTGCGCCGGAACCGGTGTTCAAAGTCGGCAGCATTCACCGGCCGACGCGCGGGTTACGCAGCATCATCGTGATCGGCGCCCGCGTTGAAGGACTCGTTGCGCGACGATTCCGGAAAGAGTTCCGTCGGAGATTCGCGTGATGGAACAGCGACTCTCAAAGCCAAAATGGAGTGGCCGACAGAAAGAGGCAGCCTGGTCTGGCGTCCGCCAAACCGCTGCGTTTCCGTCCTGTGAGGCCGCGTGAGGGCGGTAGGTTATTGCCGCGGGCCAGTGTCGCCGAACTTGCGGCCACCGCGCTTCTTTCCCGCTTTCGCGGTCTTTTTGGCGGACTTCGCGGCAGGTTTCTTACTCTTGCTTTTCGTTGCCATGGGAATGTCGCATCCTTTGTTTAGGTGATATCCCGAGAGTGGGAGGAACGGCAGGTTGGACGCAAGCTATTTTTTGCGCTGTTCTTGCGAAGCGAGACTGGCGTCAACCGACCAGGCGGATGGTCCAGAAATCCTGGGAGAGGTAGCGGCTCATCAAATAGTCATAGGGCAGGGTGAAATAACCTTCCATTCCCCACTTCCTGCCCCAGGAATTTCGCAGGATGAATCGCCGCTCGGAATCGTCGTAACCGACCGCGAGCACCGCGTGGCCAGCGCGGATTTTATCCTGCTTGAGCGGCATCTCGCCCCGGCCGGTATTCGTCACCTCCGGCGCGTGCAGGCTTTGATAAACCGTAAACCCGAAGATGAATGGGTAACCGGAGGCGAGACAAGCCCTCAGGGTCGGCAGACTGCGCGGAACGCGATGATAAGTCACTCCGCGATGTTTTGCGGCGAGGGAATAACACTGGCGGACCGGTTTCTCCCGGAACCGGCGGACGCGGTAAGGCCACCAGCGCTCGGGACAGACGCCGCGCTTCGTCACCGTCTTGATGCCGGAACGAATGCCCGCGCCGCTGTCGGAGTCAATCGAGTGCTCGGCCGCGCGTTCGTTGTAATAGATGAAGAGGCGCGAGGGCAGGAACCTTGTGCGGCGTTGCTTGATTTGCTCGAACTCGATTGCGGCGGCGATGACATTGGCGGTGCAGCTATTGAGAATGCCCTGACGATAAACTGGCGGGCACTGCAGGCGCAGATCCACGCGCGGTGGCAGATCGCGCAAGATGTCACGGGGCGGCTTGTAACAGAGATCGCGTTTGTCCGGGCGATCCGGTACCCAGCCATAGCTACAAGTCCTTGGCGCGGATCCCGTCGGTTCGGTGTAACTAACTTCCCAGGGCATCGCGTGCTATTTGCCGAAATGTTGAGCGGCTTCGATGATGGTGGCGAAGCGGGCATCGCCGCGCAACGCATTCCACGCCGGATCGTAGCGAAGTTGACCATAGTCCGGACCTCCGGGCACCTTGCTCAACACGCTCAACTGCTGGAGCGCGAGATCCGGTTCGCCCGACCAGGCGTAGATCATGGCCAGCGCCGTCAGGACCGTCGCGCCGTCGACGGCATCTTTCGCGATCGGTCGCAACTCGACGGCTCGCTTGCCCATGGCGATCGCTTCCTCTTTCCTCCCCTCGCCGGCTGCGATAACTCCGAGCGTTGCCATTGCAATCGCGTCGTCATCGCGGCCGCCAAGTTTCGCTTCCAGGGCGGCGCGAGCCCTGGCAAACGACGCTTGAGCCTGCGCTACATCGCCGCCAGCGCGTGCAATCATTCCTTGGTAAAAGCTCCGCGGCCGCGGATAACCGTCGTTGCCGACGATCTCCTCCATTTTCGCCTGATCTAGCGCCTCCTGCGCCGCGGCCGGTTGTTGCTCGTAGAGAGCCAGACAAACCCGTGTCATGGTGGTGGCGCCCTCGGGATCATAACCACGCGGCAAATGGTCGAGTGCAGCGCGCGCGGCGCTGAGGTCTCCTTTCGCTATCTCGGTTCCGGCGCGCATCATCTGGAAGTAAATGCTCATACTAGGGTTCGCGATCACGACACGATCATACAGCGCCAGCTTCGCGTCGTAGTCGTGCAGCAAGTCGTAGAGAACGGAAAGGTCGCTGATGACTTTTGGATTGCGCGGATCGAGGGCGGCGGCTTTCTCGAGGTTTTTCCTTGCTCCGTCCCATCGGCCCTGACGCCGCGCGATCCATCCAGCGAGCGAATAAGTCTCGGCGCTGTTCGGCAAGGCGCGTTTCGCCAGCGCCACCTGTTCTAGCGCGCGTTCGTAATCGCGGTAGCCGTGGTAATAAACGAGCGCCTGCGCGAGGTGCGCTTCCCCAAGATCGGGCGCGAGCGCGAGCGCGGTCTGCGCCGTCGCTTTGGCTTGGGCGAGGCGCTCGGGCGAATGATCCAGCCCGAACCAGTAAAGGTTATCGTTCGCCGTCGTCGCCCAGCAGTAGGCGAGCGCGAATTTCCCGTCGCGCGAAATCGCTTCATCCAGCAACCGCACCGCGCGCAGCAGAGTTTCCTTCCAATCCGCCGTGTCGTGAAAGCTGATGATGAGTTGCTTCGCCTGCAGGTAAAGATCGAACGCCTCCGGGTTTGGCGCCGGCCGATCGATCGCTGCTTTCTCGGAGGCAGAGAGCCTGGCGCGCAACTGGTGCACGATCGCTTGCGCGATTTCGGTCTGGATGGCAAAGGCGTCCGTCAGATCGCGGTCGTAATGTTCCGCCCAGATGTGGGTATCGGTGCGGGCATCGATCAACTGCACGGTCGCGCGGACCCGGTTGGCGGAGCGCTGAATGCTGCCTTCGAGGACATGCGCGACCCCGAGTTGCTGCGCGATCTCGCGCACGTTGCGCGCCGACTCGGCCTTGTAAACCATGGTCGAGGTGCGGCTGATCACTTTCAGGTCGGCGACCTTCGCCAGATCGGTCAGGATCTCATCCTGCATGCCCGAGGTGAAGAACTCGTTCTCCTTGTTCTCGCTCAGATTTTCGAAGGGCAGAACCGCGATTGATTTTTCCGGAACAGACAACGCGAATGGAGAATTACTCGCCGTCTCCTCTTTCGCTTTGGCACTTTCCCGACGCGAGAGCTGAACGATGAAAAGCGCGAGTGCGAGGGCGGCTCCCGCCGCGGTGATGGCGAAGAGTTTGCGCCCGGCATAACGCGCGATCGGCTTGCCCGGCGAAACCTCTTCCGTGCGTTTGATTCCCTCCGGAGTCAGCTCGAAGGCCCAGGCGAGAGCGAGCGCGAGGGGAAACCCGAGGATGAGAAGGAGAACGACCACGCGGACCGCCCAGTTTGGGATTTCAAAAAAAGGAAAGACCTGGGTGGCAATCTGGATGAGAAGCCAGGAGACGACGGCGTAGGCGACGGCGACCTTATAAACATTGCGCCGTTGCAGCTCCGAGAAAAAGTTGGGTGAGTTCAAGAGGCGAACCTCCGTCGTCAGTCGCGGCGATCATCCGACAGAAGGCGAGCGGAATCGAGGAAAACCTCGCATCCGGCGGGCGCGGCACCCGACTGCTGATCGATGCCGGTCACGCGTCGCCAAAGATCGCTCTTCCCTTCGACCTGACGGTAATTATCCGCGCCAGATCGAGGCCCAGCCGGTCCGAAGGCGAAGGAAGGTTCGCGATCTGATGCCTCGCGCCGCCGGTCGGTTCAGTTAACGTAAGGTTTCGCCAATGTTTCTCACCCATCTGAATTGTTCGTCCTGTGATCTTCGGCACGAATGGCAGCAGTTGCAGAATCTCTGCACCGGCTGTGCCAGGCCGCTTTTCGCCAGCTACGATCTCGCGGCCGTTGGTCGTGCGCTCACACCCGGGAGGCTGGGGTCGCGCGAGAAATCGCTCTGGCGTTACCGCGAAGTTCTGCCGCTGCCGACCGAAGTTGAGCCGGTGTCGTTAGGCGAAGGCGGGACGCCGCTCCTGCGGTCGCGGCGTTTCGGTGAACGAGTCGGCCTGACGAACTTATGGATCAAAGACGAAGGACAGAACCCGACTCAGAGTTTTAAGGCGCGCGGGATGGCAGTGGCGGTTTCGATGGCGAAATATCTCGGCGCCACGAAACTCGCCGTTCCAAGCGCGGGCAACGCGGGCGGCGCGCTTGCCGCGTATGCCGCTCGAGCTGGTCTGGAGGCCCACATCTTTATGCCGAAGGACACGCCACTGGCAAACGTGATCGAATGCCGGGAGACGGGCGCGCATGTCACGCTGATCAACGGCTTGATTACGGATTGCGGAGCCGAGATCGCGCGCCGGAAAGAACAGGAAGGCTGGTTTGATGTCTCGACCCTGAAGGAGCCGTATCGAGTGGAGGGAAAGAAGACGCTCGGCTACGAGATCGCGGAGCAGCTCGGCTGGAAACTGCCGGATGTGATCCTCTATCCGACCGGCGGCGGGACAGGTTTGATCGGAATGTGGAAAGCATTCGACGAAATGGAGTCGTTAGGCTGGATCGGGTCGAAACGGCCGCGGATGGTCTCGGTTCAGGCGAGCGGGTGCGCGCCGATCGTCAGGGCATTCGAATCCGGCGCGATGAGCGCGGAAGAGTTCGCGAACGCGCATACTCGCGCCTCCGGACTGCGGGTCCCGAAAGCAATCGGCGATTTTCTGATCCTAAAGATCCTGCGCGACTCGCATGGCGCCGCACTCGCGGTCACGGACGAGGAAATGCTTTGCGCAACCCGCGAGGTCGGCGCGGCGGAAGGTCTGTTTGTCGCCCCGGAAGGCGCCGCCTGTTTTATGGCGCTGCGCAAACTGGTCGCTACCGGAAAAATCGAAAGGGATGAGCGGGTCGTAATTTTCAATACCGGCTCGGGAATCAAATATCTCGAGTGTTACAGCAGCGTGGAGCCAGACGGCCGCGCAGGATTCTAAGTTATCTCCGACGTGACGTCATTGACCGCGTCTGGATTCAAACCCCGACCCGGGTAACCAGGTCGGAATCTCGTCTCCGGTTGCAATCTCGTAGCCGACTTCGAAGAGCAACTGGGTGTCCTGGACGGCGCCGGATAAGTCCCACTTCGGATTCACTTCGTCTGAGACGCGGTGATAATGATTCAGGGTGTAGTCATCACTCACCTTCTGGCCGTAGCCGGCCGGCTTGCCGATGAATTCCTTTGGCTTGCTTCCCGGATAGAGCGAGGGCACGCCTGCCTTGGATAACTCAAATTGGTCGGCGCGAAAGAAGCTGCCCTTTTCCGGTTCGCTATTTGGTTTCGCCACCCGGCCCTGGCGTTTCGCGGCCTGGGCAAACATTTCGTCGAGCGTTGAGTTACCGTAACTGATGTCTTCGATGTCGCGGGTTTTGCCCCATGGGTTAACGACGTCGATGTTGATGTCGGCAACGGTATGGTCGAGCGGATAAAACGGATGCTCGGCGTAATACTTTGCGCCCAGCAAGTTCGCTTCCTCCGCCGTCGTGGCGAGAAAAAGGATGCTGCGTGGCGGCGGTTTTGGGAGCTTCGTGAAGGCCTGCGCGATCTCGAGAATGCTTGCCACGCCGGAGGCGTTATCGAGCGCGCCATTGTAGATCTGGTCGCCCTTCAGCTTCGGGTCGCGACCCAGGTGATCCCAGTGCGCGCTATAGATGATGTATTGCTTCTTCTTCTCGGGATCGCTTCCTTCAAGCCGGCCGATGACATTATGTGACTTGATGTGGCGGATCTGGTTCTGGAGCGAAAACTCAGCCGTTCCCCCTAACGAGACTGGGTGAAAATCTTTCCGCAGCGCCGCCTGTTTCATGTCATCGTAACTTTTCCCGGCGGCGGCGAAAACCTGCTTCGCTTCCTCCAGTGTGATCCAGGCGCGGACCGCGACGCTCTCCATGTTTTTCTCCGGGGTATCGAGGGTGAAGTTCTCTTTCGCGTTGCTGTTTTCGACAACCGACCAGGGGTAAGCGGCCGGGATGGTCTCATGGACGATGATTGCGGCCGCCGCGCCCTGCCGGGCTGCTTCCTCGTATTTGTAGGTCCAGCGGCCGTAGTAAGTCATCGCTTTGCCTTTGAACATCTTCTCATCCAGTTGCCCCGGATTCTCAGGCGCAGGAATCGGCGGGTCGTTAATGAGAAAGACGAGCGTTTTGCCCTTGAGGTTAACGCCCTTGAAATCGTCCCAGCCATACTCCGGGGCGACGATGCCGTAACCGACGAAGACCAGATCCGAATCCTTTACTTCGACCTGCGGAGTAATGCGCTGGGTGAAGGCAACGAATTCGTCAGGGGCACGCAGTTCGATCTTCTTTCCGCCAATCGTGAAGGCGGCCTGGGGAATCGTCCGGATCCCGGCGAGCGGAACTTCCTGGGTGTAGGTGCCGTTGGGATTTCCCGGCTGCAAACCGAGCTTTTTGAATTGTTCGGTGATGTAAGCGATCGACAGATCTTCCCCTGGGCTACCCGGGGCCCGGCCTTCAAACTTGTCCGAACCGAGAACCTTGATGTGCGCGAGGAGACCGGCGGGATCGATCGCGTTCTCGGCTACTGCGGGAGGTTCGGTCGGAGCCGCGGCAGAGCCGAGCGAGGAGGTGACCAGGAGCGTGAGGAAAACGATCAGGCGTTTCATGAAGTCATGGTCAGGACATGCGGAAGCATGTCCTTCCCGGAGGAGGGAGCTTCCGCCCGTCCAAGGCGGCTAGGGCTTGGTTGGCGGCTTGGCAGCGCCGGCATCGGATTCTTTCGAGGGCCTCGTGCCATTGGTTTTCGCCGGCGTCTCGATCCCTAACGTCTTAAGGAAAGGTTGGATTGAACGCTCCCGGCCGAGAAACTTGCGAATCGACTCATCGATTTCACGCGAACCGCCGGGCGCATAGATTTCGTTGCGTAGACGCATCCCAACGACCTTGTCCAAAAATCCGTCAGGCGAGTTTTCGAACGCGGTCGCCATGTCGGCCGCGATTGCGTCCGCCCAGGCATAACCATAGTAACCCGCATCGTATCCGACGAGATGTCCGAAGTAGGCGACGAAAGCCGTGTCCGGATTGATTGGGAGAAAATCCTTCGGGAAAAGCGGATTGGAAGCCGCGACGCAATCATAGGGCTGACCCTCCGGATGAACGTCGTGCAAAGTGAGATCGATATCGGCAAAGGTGAACTGCCGGCGATAGAACACGCCGACGGTGGCGAGCTTTGCTTCCTTGAGTTTGGCGATGGTCTCAGCCGGGATTTTCTTCGCCGGGTCACGATAATCGGCGGCGAAGGTATCGAGCACTTTCTTATTCCAGACCCAGTTTTGCAGCATCTGCGACGGCGCTTCGACAAAATCAGCCGGCACGTTCGTGCCGGAGAAGCGAACGTATTTTGCCTTGGTGACGATCGCGTGGAGGGCGTGGCCGAATTCATGAAAAAGTGTCTCGACATCCGTGTGACTCAGGAGCGAGGGTTTGTCTTTTTGGGGGGGCGGGAAGTTACAGAGCAAGGCAACGGTCGGGCGCTGATACTTGCCGTCGGGTAACTTCTTTCCCGGAATGATTCCAAACTCGGCGAAGTGATTGAACTTCCCTTCCCGCGGGAACATGTCGAGATAGAACATGCCCAACGGCTGACCGCTGGCTGCGTCCGTCACGATGAAGAGCTGCAAATCGTCGACCCACTTATAGGGAGGAATGATCTTGGTGAACTTAAGCCCGAAGATGCTCTGATAGATGTTGAACATCCCTTCAAGCACGCGCTGGAAGGGGAAGTAATCCCGGAGCGCTTCAGGATCGATCGTGTATTTCTCTTTCTTGAGCTGGTTCTGATAATAGCGCCAGTCCCAGATGCTGATTTGCGCGTTCGGATCCTTTGTTTCCTCCGCCTTGATCTTTCGCAGCTCGGCCACTTCGGCGGCGAACTTCGGTTGAATCCCTGCGATCAGATCGTGGATAAAGGTTTTCGCCGCGGCACCGCTCTTGGCCATCTTAATCTCGGTCTGGAAATCATCCCATGACTTATAACCGAGCTTGAGCGCAATCTGGTTGCGATGAGCGAGAATGTTATTGAGGATAGCAACGTTCTTATCGCGTGCGAGGTTGTAACGCACTTCGTGCAGATGCTTGCGTGTCTCTTCGCGTTTCGCCGCCTGCATGACCGCCTGATACTGGAAAGTCACATTCGCGAGCACGGTGTAGGAGTTATCACCCGTCTTCACGCCGGGCGATTCGAGCAGGCTGTCCGGCACGCCTTCGAGCTCTGCCTTAGTGAAAACAACCGGAGCTTTGGCCGCGACAATGTTGGCCTGGAAATCGGTCTCGAGCTGGGCCAGTTCCTTGCGCAGCTTTTCCACTTCCACGCGTTGCTCCGGCGGCAGGGTTAGTCCAGCGCGGCGATAATCACGCATCGTGTGCTCGAGGAGGAGGGCATCTTCGCCTTCGAGTTTGGGTTTGGTATCGGCGTAGGCTTTGACCGCTTTATAAACGTCCTCGCGATAATCGACTCCCACCGCCCAATCCTGGAAAACCTTGATCGCTTTCTCGGCCGCATCCCGCATCGCCGCGTCCTTGTTCGTCTGCTGCACGACAACGGTTTTCGAGATCGCGGTTTGCGCGTCGTTCTGGATGTTGTCGAGCGCTTCAACCGTGCTCTGGAAAGTGACCTTGCCCAAGTCCTGTTTGCCGATGGTGTCGAGCGCGCTGTTGGCCCTTTTGATCGCGTTGTCGACCTCGGCCTGCACTGCAGACGGCGTCTTTGGCCATTCGGGAATCACCAGGACCTCGTTCGCCTTGGCTGCGGCGGCCTGGAAATCGGCGAGACTTTTAACGGCCTCGGCGCGGAGGCTGAACGGCAGCGCCAGAACCAGGGCAGCAAACAGGATCTTTTTCATCATACGGTTGGATTAGCGGACCGGATTTACAGGATTAGCAGGATTCGAAGAAAAGAAAACTTCCTCACGCTGCAAATCCCGTTAATCCTCTCTCTTCGAAATCTGCTACTGAAACGGAATGCGCGACTTTGCGACCAGGTTTGTCATCGCCTTCATTCCGATCTTTGTCGCGATCGACGCCATTGGAATGGTGGCCATTTTCATTGGACTCGGTGCGCAGGTCGAACCGCGCCGGCGGCAACAGGAGGCGTTCCTCGGGCTCGGCACCGCGCTCGCGATCTCGGTTGGCTTCATGTTTCTCGGCAAGCTCGTCTTCTCCGCCCTTGGGATCACAGTGGCCGATTTTCAGGTGGGCGGCGGTTTGATCCTGCTCGCCTTTGCCGTGCGCGACCTGCTCGACCTGGGCGGAGAGAGACGCCCGACCAACGAAGCGTTTGGGATCGTGCCGCTGGGGATGCCGCTGATCGCCGGGCCGGCCCTGCTCACCGCCCTGCTCGTGCTGATCGACTCGGTGGGGATGATTTTCACCCTCCTTTCACTTGTCCTCAATCTGCTGATTGTGGCGGTGGTTTTCTGTTATGCCGACCGGCTGACGAAATGGATGGGCAAACAGGGTATCAAGGGGGTCTCCAAGCTCGTCTCGCTGCTTCTCGCCGCGATCGCGGTCAGCCTGATCCGGCGCGGCTGGTTCGGGCGCTGAAGGACGGACCGTGACGTGAAGCTCGTCGGGCGAGGAATCGTGCGCACTCAAAACAATCCGGTCCGCAGCATCACGAGGGTGCAGCCTTCGACTACCTCGATGCCGGCGCTGTTTGCGGCCGCGGCCAGCGCTTCGTTTTCGGCGCCGGGGTTAAGGATGATCCGCTTCGGGTTCGCCGCCACGATTTCGCTGATCAGGGGCGTGGAGCGCGCCGGTCCGAGGTAGACCGTGATCGTGTGCACTGCTTCGCCGATCGCGGCCAGGCTTGGGAAACAGGCAAGCCCTTCGATCTCCGCAAAAGCGGGGTTCACCGGGATGGGCCGGTAGTCGTAACGGCCGAGTAACCGGATCGCCTGGTTGGAGTAACGCTCCGGCTTGGGCGAAGCGCCGAGCACCGCGACCTTGCGTTTCTCCTCAGGAATCAGGGCCATCTGTCTCTCGCCTTTGACACGATATAATTGTTAGGGCCGTCAGGTTGGCACGACTGCCTTGATTGACAGGGTAGGCGTGCTCGTTAGTATCCGGCCAGTATGAGATTTCCTCTCGCGTTAACCTCGAAGATCGCCGCATACATCATCGGCCACAAGCTTCGCGGCACGGAGAAATTCGCCACCGTCCTGCAACTCGAACCGCTCCATACCTGCAATCTCACCTGCACCGGCTGCGGACGGATCCGCGAGTACTCGACCAATTTGAAAGACCTGCTCCCGCTCGAGGATTGCCTGGCGGCGGCGGAGGAATGCAACGCTCCGATGGTTTCGATCTGTGGCGGTGAGCCGCTGATTTACCCGCAGATCGAGGCGCTCGTGCAGGGATTGCTCGGGCAGAACCGGATCGTTTACATCTGCACCAACGCCATGTTCATGCGCAAAAAAATGCGCGAATGGATGGCAGCCGAGTATCCGAAGCGAGCGACGTGGGTGGAAACAAAGATCACCGCGTTGTTTGAGGCCGGCTTGCTGACGGAGAAAGAGGCCAGCGCCATTCAGCACGGGCCGAAGGATCCGGCCAAGCCGACGATCGGCCCGAGCAAGTGGATGTATTGGAATGTCCATCTCGACGGGCTCGAGCGCACCCATGACCTGATCGTCGAGCGCGAGGGGGTTTTCCGCGAATGCATTCTCGCGATCAAAATGGCAAAAATTCTCGGCTACCAGGTCGCCACCAACACCACCGTCTACAAAGAAACCGACATGGATGAAGTCGAGCAGATGCTCGATTTCCTGAGCGATCTCGGGGTCGACGGCCACACCATCACCCCGGGCTACGAGTACGACGCGGCGAAGAAGGACATGATCCAGCGCCTCAACCTGCGTCCGGAAAATTTTTTCCTCACCCGCCATTTAACGACGAAGAAATTCGTCCGGATGGAGGAGTGGATGAACCGCTACACCTTTTTCGGGACGCCGGTCTACTTCGAATTTCTCGCCGGAAAACGCGACCTCACTTGCTCGGCCTGGGCGATCCCGACCCGCAACATTCGGGGCTGGAAAGCGCCCTGCTATTTCATGACCGACGCCGCGGGCACGAACGGCACCGGCCATTATAACAGCTACGCCGAGCTGCTCGCGCAGGTCGATTGGGACAAATACGGCGTCGTGAAGGGCGTGGCAAAAGATCCGCGCTGCGAAAATTGCATGACCCATTGCGGCTATGAGCCGACCGCCAGCCTCGGCTTGCAGGCGCAGCCGGGCGACACCTGGAAGACGCTCAAGTTCAACTTCGGCTCCCGGCCAAAGCCGACCGGCAAAGGCAACGAAGTCGCCGTCTATAACGGCGTCACCTCCGGCAACGGTCATCTCACCGGCAAAAAAGCTGAGCCGGCCGCGCAAGCCTCGTGACCGCGAGAGATGGGTAACGCCGCTTCGAAAATCATTTCCCTCCCGCGTGTCGCGAAACAAACCGCGCCCCCGCTTCCGACGGCTGAGGAGTTGAGCGAAGCGCTTGGACTCGCGCAGCAAAATCTCCTGCGCCAGCAAAAGCCCGACGGCCACTGGGTGGGCGAGCTGATGGTCGATAGCACGCTTTGCTCCGATTACGTCCTTTTCATGCATTGGGTGGGCGAGGTCGACGAGAGCTTGCAGCGCCGATGCGTGCAGCACATTCGCAAGCTCCAACTCCACGACGGTGGCTGGAACATCTATTACGGGGGCCCGAGCGAGATTAACGCCAGCGTCAAAGCCTATTTCGCGCTCAAGCTCGCCGGTCACAAGCCGGACGAACTCTTCATGCAGGAAGCGCGCGCCAACATTCTCCGGCTCGGCGGCATCCCGCGGATGAACACCTACAGCAAGCTCTACCTGGCATTGTTAGGCCAGTTCCCGTGGAAGTATCTGCCCGCGATCCCGGTCGAGATGGTGCTGCTGCCGAACTGGTGCTTTTTTAACATCTACCGGATGTCATCCTGGAGCCGGGCGATGCTCGTTCCGCTCGCGATCATCAATCACTTTAAGCCGACCCGCGAACTGCCCGAAGACAAACAACTGCATGAGCTTTATCCCCTCGGCACCGAGGACAACGATTTCACCCTGCCGCGGGATCAACGCCTCCTTACCTGGCGCAATTTCTTCCTCCGCGCCGATCGCATCCTGAAGTTACTCGAACCGATCCAAAGCAAGGCGCTCCGTCAACGCGCGCTTGAGGAAGCGGAACGCTGGATGATCGAACGCATCGGCGAGGGAAGCGACGGTCTGGCCGCGGTTTTCCCCGCGATGCTCAATTCCATCATTGCCTTGCGGACCCTGAATTATCCCAAGGATCATCCGCTTTATCGAAAAGCCCTGGCTGATTTCGACGGTCTCTTCATTGACGATCCGGAGGATTTCCGGATCCAGCCCTGTCTCTCGCCGGTTTGGGACACGGCGATCAATGTGATCGCGCTCGCCGAGTCCGGTTTTCCCGCACACCACCCGGCGCTCCAGCGGGCCGCGCAGTGGCTCGTCGATAAGGAGGTGCGGGTGCGCTGCGACTGGACGGCGAACAATGCTCACCCGGAAGCGAGCGGCTGGGCGTTTGAATACAACAACGTTTATTATCCCGATACCGACGACACCGCGATGGTCTTGATGGCGCTGCGCCTGGTTCGCCCGAACGAACAATCGGAGCTCGCCCGGATTTTCGAACGCGCGCTCGCCTGGCAGATGAGCTTCCAGTGCAAGGATGGCGGCTGGGCCGCCTTCGACAAAGACGTGACCCGTGAATGGCTCGAAGACATGCCTTTCGCCGACCACAACGCCATCCTCGACCCGACCTGCAGCGATCTGACCGCACGCACGCTCGAGTTGTTAGGCTACATCGGCTACAACCCGGGTCGCCCGGCGGTCCGGCGCGCGGTCCGTTATCTTCGCCAGACCCAGGAGGACGACGGTTCATGGTACGGACGCTGGGGCGTCAATTACATTTACGGTACCTGGCAGGTGTTGCGCGGGCTGCGCGCGATCGGTGAGGACATGACCCAAAACTGGATTCTGCGCGGACGCGATTGGCTCGAGAGTTGCCAGAACGAGGACGGCGGCTGGGGTGAAACCTGCGCCTCCTACGACAATCCCGATACGAAAGGCAAAGGTCCGAGCACCGCCTCGCAAACTGCCTGGGCACTCATGGGTCTGTGCGCCTGTGGCGATCTGGATCGGGCGAGTGTCCGCCGCGGCTTGCGTTATCTTCTCAACACGCAGCAACCGGACGGTGCGTGGGAGGAGTTGGAAACGACTGGCACCGGTTTCCCGCGCACCTTTTATCTTAAGTACGACATGTACCGGCAGAATTTCCCCCTTCTCGCCCTCGCCACTTACATCAACTACCGCAGCGGCGTCGGCCATTACCAGAGCTTCTATCGCTGGGTCGGGCGCTGAGCATCTGCGCGCTTTACCGCCCCTTCGGAGCGAGCGAGGCGACGATCTTCTCGAAACCCGGGTCACCTCGGAGCCGGTCAAACTCCGGGGCAAGTTTCAGGTCGCCGTAATTGCAGCCATAGAACCGATCGGCAGCAGCAGCCAGGATCTCGATTGCGGCCTCAGTCTCACCGGTGAGAGCATAAATGCGTGCAAGTTGAGATAGCGGCCGCACTCCCGCCACCGGTTCCCGGCTGAGGGGCAAGAGATCGCAGGCATGCCGTCCCGCCTTGATCGCTTCCTCTTTTCGCCCGAGGAACGCATCGATCAGCCCGAGCAGACTCCACGCGGCCGCATTGTCCGGTTCTTGCCGGGTAGTTTGCTCGACCAGGCGACGAGCTTGTTCGAAATCGAGCCGGCCCGCCTCGGGCCCTTGAAACACTCTGGCGGCCAAACCCGCAAAGTAAGCCTTCGGCCAAACCATCTCAGCGGAGCCGGCAAATCCTTCGGGCGGTATGGCGGCAAGCGCTCGACTCGCGGCCTCGGCATCGCGCCCGTAAATCGCATACTCAAAGAAGCGGCCTGCGAACATCGCATTCGGCTTCGGATCCTCCCTGATGATGCTTTCCAAGGTTTGCCGGATCGGCGCGGTTTCAGCTCGTTCACGAAAAATCTGTTCCGCGGCCAGGACTCGTGGCCAGGGAGCGCGCGGCGAGATGGCGATTGCACGGCGACAGCGCTCGATCGCCTCGCGGTAACGGCGTATTCCCGAATAGGTGCTGGCGAGATCAACCAGAAGATCGACGTTCCGCGGGTCCAGTTCAGCGGCGCGCTCGTAGTTCCAGATCGCTTCCGCGATTCGGCCCTGGCGGCGGTCGATCATCGCTGTTTGCGAGTAAACCGCCGGGCTGTTTGGAAGAACCCGCCGCGCCAGCTCGAGTTCTTCGCGTGACTTATCGTAATCGCGGAGGGCGAAGGCAAGATAGCGGGCACGCACGAGGTGGACTTCACCCTCATCCGGTCTAAGGGCAGCCGCTTTCGCAAGCGCAGTTCGCGCCATTTCTAGCCGAGCCGCGCCACGGTCAAACCCATTCAAGTAGGCCATGAGGTGGGTTCGCGCGAGACCGCAAAAGGCGAGGACAAACTGTGGGTCGCGTTTCACCGCACGCTCCAGCAGCACCGTCGCTTCCGTGACTTTGCCCGGCTCGTCGAGATGAGGTTCCAGGGCCAGCGCCCGGCTGTAAAACGCATTCGCCTCCAGATCTGTCGTCGGCGGCTGCCTCAGTGATGCCCTTTCGCGCTCGGAAATTTTTGCCTGAAGCTGAGTCGCGATAGTTTGCGCAATCTCACTCTGAAGGGCAAAGAGATCGGTCACCTCCCGGTCATAGACTTGCGCCCAAACGTGTGAGTCACTCCTTGCATCGATCAACTGCACATTGATGCGCACCCGGTTGGCAATGCGCTGGACGTTGCCTTCGAGCAAATGTGTGACTCCGAGTTCTTCCCCGATCTGTCGAGAGTTACGCGGCTTCCCAATCTCATAGAGATGCGACGATGTCCGGCTGATTACTTTCAGATCAGCGATCTGCGCCAGATTGGTTAGAATTTCATCCTCTACGGCCGCCGCGAAGTAAGCGTTTTGCGGGTCTTTGCTCAGACTTTCGAAAGGAAGCACGGCGATGCTTTTGTCGGGCGGCGGCTTGGCCTTTGGGTTGAGCTGGAAGAAGAAACCAATCCCGGCCGCGGCAACCAGAAGCGCAATAACCGCCGCCACCGCGGCTCGGAAGCGTCGCGACGGCCGTGGCGCAGTCCGGAGTTCCATCTGTCGCCGGACAGCTTTCAATTCCGAAACCAGCTCGCGTGCGCTCTGCTGGCGTTGCCCGGGCGGCTTGCGCAGCATTCGGCTGATGACTGGCTGGAGCGCAACCGAGGCAGCGCCCTTCCCGCTGGTCAGCGGTGCAGGTTCCTCTGTTAGGATTGCCTTGATTACCTCCTCGGAGCTGGTTGCCGCAAAGGGCGAACGCCCTGTCACCATCTCATAACACACCACCCCGAGACTCCAAATGTCACTCGAGTGAGTCACTGGCTCACCCCGGAGCTGTTCAGGAGACATATAACGTGTCGTGCCTGCGATCGAACTAATCCCCGGGTCGAGCAGGCCCCGCGACTCTTCTATTGTGACACCCGCCGACGCTTGCGGCTCCGCGAGCTTGGCAATTCCAAAATCGAGCACTTTCACATAACCATCCGGCCGCAGCATGATGTTTTCCGGTTTGATGTCGCGGTGAACAATCCCGGCCTCGTGAGTGGCGGAGAGCGCGCTGGCAACCTGGATCGCGATCTCAAGCGCCTCATCCAGGGCGAGCGGCCCGCGCGTCAGACGCTGGCGCAGGGTCTCGCCTTCGATCAGTTCGCTCGCGATGTAATGGGTTGAGTCATTTTCGCCGATTTCGTAAACGGTAACGATGTTCGGATGATTCAGCGCCACGACGACGCGCGCTTCCTGTTTGAAGCGCTGGAGTCGGTGCGGGTCACTTGTGAAATGAAGGGGCAGAAGTTTGAGCGCGGCTTTGCGTCCGGCGACGAGATCGGTGGCGAGATAAACATCGCCCATTCCGCCCGCACCGATCTGCTTCAAAAGCTCGAAATGACCGAAGCGCTGACCAATCAAACTTTCCGGCGAGGCGCCTTCCAGGATTTTGCTCGCCAGAGTTAGAGGGGAGGTTTCGATAAAACCGCCGGCTCGTTCATGAGATGCGAGCAGACTCTCGACCTGCGAACGCAACTGCTCATCGCCGGCGCAGGCAGAATCGAGGAAGGTGGCGCGCTGTTCCGGTGCTTGATTCAGCGCGGAGTGAAAAAGCTCCTCAATCGTCTCTAGCTGCGCCCGGGTCATGGTCAGGCGGCATTCTGCTCCGGTTCGGCGGTTAGGGTTCGTCTAGTCCGGGCGGTGCAATTCGGAATAGAGCCAGGCCCTGGCAAACTCCCAATCCCGCCGCACGGTCATCGCTGAAACTTTTAGCACCTCCGCAATCTCTTCGTAGTTGAGGCCGCCGAAATACTTCAGCTCGACCACTTCGGCTTTGCGCGGGTCGAGCGCGGCCAGCCGCTCAAGAGCCTCATGCAAATCGACGATCTCCTTCGTTTGGCTCGGCGAAATCAGCGCCACCTCGTCGAGCGCGATCTTTTGCGCGCCACCACCGCGTTTCTGCGCCCGATAACCATGGGCGTAGTTAACCAGGATTTGGCGCATCGCGCGCGCGGCCACGGCAAAAAAGTGGACGCGATTTTGCCAGCTCCGGTTTGTGTGGTCGGCGAGACGCAGATAGGCCTCATTGACGAGCGCAGTGGTTTGCAAAGTGTGGTCGGGCCGCTGTCCCTGCATGTAGTGATGGGCAAGGCGCCGCAGATCTTCGTAGACCAAAGGTGTGAGCTGGGTTAAAGCGGCCCTGTCACCCTGGCTCCACTCAGTCAGGAGCTGGGTCACCTTTTCCGGAGGGGCTGCGGTTGGATTCATCGCGAGCCATTGTCGCCCACCGCGCTCTTTTCGGCAATGTCGCTGTTCCCAGCGAGCCGGTTTCCGCCGACCCGCTGTTTAGGATCCAAGCGGCGCACGAGCGTCAAGCCAAAAGGATCAGCAGAGGCTTTCGCACAAATCTCACGTCGGGCTGATCAGTTTTGACGGCATTTCCTGTTTATCTGGAACAAGGGATGACGACGCACTCCACAGCCAGGACCAAGGCTCGCAGCACCGGCCGCTTTGGTTTGCCGGCGAGCCTGGTAAGCGGACTCATTTTCGTCTTTGCCCATCTCCTCGAGAGCGCCACTGTGACGGTCAATGTCGGCCCGGGACGCATGCTCACCTTTGATCCCCTGAGTGTCTCGATTCAACCTGGAGACACCGTGATGTGGGTGTGGCAAGCCAATGATCATAGTGTAACTTCCGGAGTCCCCGGCAACCCGAGCGGACTGTTCGATTCCGGGGTCAAAAACACCGGCTTTACCTTTTCCTACACCTTCAACACGCCGGGAACGGTGAATTACTATTGTCTGCCACACGGAAGCTGTTGTGGGATGGTCGGCAGCGTCGTGGTCGCCGGTGCGACACCAACTCCGACCCCGACACCGACACCCACCCCCAATAGCGCTCCAGCGCAGCTGCTAAATGTGTCCACCCGAATGCGTGTGCAAACCGGAGATAACGTCCTGATCGGTGGGTTCATTGTTACCGGGGCTGATCCCAAGCTAGTTCTGCTTCGTGCGATTGGACCTTCTCTGACCGATTTTGGTTTGACCGGGGTTTTGCAAGATCCAGTCCTCGAGTTACACGGCAGTGACGGCAGCGTGATCACCGGTAACGACAACTGGAAAGACACCCAGGAAAGCGAGATTAACGCCACTGGCCTCGCCCCAACCAATGACCTGGAGTCGGCAATTCTTACCACGCTCGATCCGGACAGCTACACCGCGATCGTGAGCGGAAAGAATGAGACCAGCGGCATTGGGTTGGTCGAAGGTTACGATCTCGACCTGGGGGTTTCCTCACAGCTGGCAAACATCAGCACACGCGGCTTTGTGGAAGCGGGAAGCAACGTGATGATTGGGGGTTTTATCCTCGGCAATGGCACCGCCTCGGCAACGATTCTCGTCCGGGCCCTCGGACCATCACTCACTCAGTTCGGTGTGCCCAACGCTCTGGCAAATCCCACCCTCGAGTTACACGATGAGAATGGCGCCCTGATTATGACCAATGACGATTGGAAGGATTCGCAGCAAACCGAGATCGAGGCGACCGGGATTGCGCCCCAGAACGACCTCGAATCCGCCATTCTCGCGACCGTACCCGCGACCGCGCACACTGCAATCGTGGCCGGCAAGGATGGTGGAACCGGCGTCGGCCTGGTGGAAGTTTACCGCATCACCGGTCCGTAGTGCGGGCCCGTGCTACGGCGCGATTTTTCCGCCCCAGGAGAGGATTCGCGCCTTCGTCCCGGCGGCCTCCGCCTCCTTGATGTCGCCGTTGCGATTGTAAAAGAGCGACAGGCTCGTCCAGCCGATCTGATCGTTAGGCCGAAGCGCCACAGCTTTCTTCCCCGCCTCAATCGCCTCGGGATAAAGTCCGAGCTTCATCAGCGCCATCCCGAGCGCATGCCAGCCGTCGAAGAAATCCGGGTCGAGCTCGATGCAGCGGCGATACTTTTCGACCGCGCTTTCCAATTCGCCAATCGCGAGGTCGCCGTTGGCGTCGTCGAAGATCTCTTCCAGGTTTTCCATCGCGGCACCAACCGCACCACCCGCCCGCTAGCTCGGAGCGGTTTCGTCCTTTTTCGCTTCCGGTATCCCGGCAGCGTGGCGTCGCTCGCGCAGCCATTGATAAAAGGCAATCTGACCTTTTAGCGACATCGCATTCTCCTCGAGTACGCCGCGCGCTTTTTCGAATTCCGCCGTCGTCGGTTGCTGCCGCTTCTCGAGCACGAGGACGAATCCGCCGTCCCGCGTCGGCACGTAGTTGCTCACGTCACCGGCGTCCAGGGTGCTGGCGGTCTGCTTGATGTACGCCATATCGGGCGCCTCCTTTGTCTGCTGCGGTTTTGGCGGCGGTGTTTGGCCAGGCGCAGCCTCGGCGAGCGTGAACTCCGGCAATTTCTCCAGCTTCACGCCGGCCTCGCTCGCGGCCTGTTCGAGATTCCCTCCGCTCTTCGCAGCGACGCGCAATTTGTCCGCGACCTCTTTTGCTTTGGCGGCGATTTTCTGATCCCTCTGCTGCTTCTGCAAAGTCTCGACAATCTGCGGTCGCGCTTCCTCCTGCGTCATCGGATGCGGCGGCTCCACCTTGACGAGATGGAGAATGTCGAACCCATCAGCGCTTTGAATCGCATCGCTGTTCGGTGATTCCTTCGTGAGAGCGAACGCCGTCTGCACGAGCTGCGTTTTACCCGCGAGCAGCGGCGCCGGTTTCGCCTGCGAAAATTCGCCAGTTTCCTGCGCCGTCAGATGCATCTTCGCCGCCACCTGGTCGAAATCAGCCCCCTTCGCCTGGAGCGCCTCGGTGAAATCGTTCGCCGCGTCCGCCAGCTTTTGCAGCGCGTCGATTCGTTCCTTGCCCGTCAACTTTTTCTGCTGCTCCGTCAGCGCGAAGCTGACCAGTTTGACCTGCCGCTTTTCCTCGCTTTTCAAATCTGCTTTGTGCGCATCGTAGTACTTCGCGATCTCGTCATCGCTCACTGCTATGTCTTTCCCGAACTCCTCCGGATGGAAGCGCACGAGCGCGACCTGGGTTTTCGCGTAGGCTTTCCCGAAGTTTTCCCGCAGCTCGGTTTCCGGCACGTTCACGCCCGCGCTCAGGATTTTCTGCAAACGCCCGAGCGCGATCTGGTCCGCGGCCAGTTCCTCGATCTGCGCCTGGGTGAAACCCATCGAGCCGAGCACGTGATCGACGAAATCACCATAGGCGGCGAGATCGAACCCGTTCTCGCCTTTGAATGCAGGCAGCGACTTCACTTCACTCGCGATCTCTTCCGTTGTCGGCTCGATCCCGAGCCGGTCGACCTCGTGCCGCAGCACCATCAGGTTCCAGGCAAAATGATCGAACGCTTCCGTCTCGGTTTGTGCGCCGATCGTGAGGTTTTGCACCAGCTCGCGCATTCCGAGCTGGCTGGCGAGGCGGAGGAGTCGCGCATTGTGCTGGAACTCGACCTGCGTGACCGGATGGTCATAAAAAGTGCCGACCGTGCCGTTGCCGATGCTGCTGAAATCAGTCCGGTTGTAAAACCAGGAGAAGGAAATGCAGACCAAAGCCGTGATGATGATCATCAGGGTCTTGTGGTGTTTGCGCATCATTGTGATCATGGGAATGCCTCGGGTTTGAGTGGCGGAATTTAGGATTTCGCTCTGCATGGGCAACTGATTTCTCGTGATCGCGGTTTTCTGGAATTGCCTGCCCGAATTCCGTCGATGCGCCGAGCGACGGCCTGTGTTTACCCTCTCGCATGAACAAATCAGCCTTTCGAATTGAGCGTGACCCCCGGCTGTTACACCTTCAAAGTCGAGCGCCTATGAAGACACTGGAACTGCTTCCGCCTAACGAGACCATGTATCGCGCCCTCGTGAACCGTGACCCCAGCTTCGAGGGCATTTTCCTCGTCGGGGTGCGCACGACCGGGATCTTCTGCCGCCCGACCTGTCCCTCAAAAAAACCGGCGCGCGAGAATGTCGAGTTTTTCCCCTCGCCTAACGAAGCTCTGATCGGCGGTTATCGCCCCTGCCTGCGCTGTCACCCGATGGATCCGGTGCAAGCGGCGCCCGAGTTGATCGAGCGGCTACGCGCCGAGGTCGAGAAAGCGCCCGATGGCCGGCTGACCGACAAGGAGCTGGTTTCGCTCGCAATCGATCCCTCGACCGCGCGCCGCCAGTTCAAGCGCTATTACGGAATGACCTTTCAGGCCTACCATCGCGCCCGGCGGCTGGGACTCGCCCTCCGCGAAGTTCGCCGGGGTGAGAGCGTGGAAGAGGCTCGCCACGGGAGCGGGTTTGGGTCGGAGAGCGGATTCCGTGAAGCGTTCACGAAAATTTTCGGCGAACCGCCGACCCGTCTGGGAGGGGCGAAGCGCCGCGATTGTTTATTCGCTGAACGCCTGACGACACCACTCGGCACCATGCTGGCCGTGGCCGATGACGAGGGTCTGCGTCTGCTCGAGTTTGGCGATCGTCGCGCTTTGGAAAACGAACTGCCCATCCTGCGTCAGCGATTGAAGAAATCGGTTGTGCCGGGCGAACATCCGCATCTCACCGCGACCCGAACCCAGCTCGCCGATTATTTCGCGGGCAAAGATCTCGAGTTCGATCTGCCGCTCGCGCCCGTCGGCTCCGAGTTTCAACTCCGGGCCTGGAAAATCCTGCGCTCGATTCCGGTCGGCGAAACCCGCTCCTATTCCTGGATGGCGGAAAAGCTCGGCGATCCCGGCGCCCGCCGTGCGGTCGGCCGGGCCAACGGCACAAACATGATCGCCATCATCATTCCCTGCCATCGCGTTATCCGCGCCGACGGCACGCTCTGCGGATATGGCGGCGGATTATGGCGCAAAAAGTGGCTCCTCGAGCACGAGCGAACCTGGGTGAACCGCTGAGGCCTTCTCGACCCTCGACGTGAGCTGACAAAGCGTGCGCAAGCCGTAACGCAATCGTGCAGGTGCGGAACGAGGCCAGCGTCGGAGCCGGCCCGCCCTCGGCACGCACAGCCTGAATTCGCCGATACCAAGTTGGCGCCGCTGCCACCGCACATTATTGTCTCGTGTGCAGCCCGATTTCCTGCTCGTAGACGGGCACAGCATCATTTTCGCCTGGCCGGAACTACGCTCGCTTCATCAACGGCGCACTGCTCTCGCGCGCGAAGCGCTGGTGAAACGGCTGCGCGATTATCAGGATTGGAGCGGAACGCGTGTCGTGGTCGTGTTCGACGGCCGCGGCTTGTCCGTCACACAGGAGAATGAACCGGGCGAGATTCAGATTCTCTATTCCCGCCAAGGGCAAACGGCTGATTCAATCATCGAGCGTCTGGCGAACAAATACGCCGCGCGCTTTCGGCTCCTCGTGGCTACCGGCGATTATCTGGAACAGGAAACGGTCGGTGCGAGTGGCGCGGAAACGATTTCGCCCGAGGGGCTGCGTGACCTGCTCGAGCAAGTGCGCCCTCGTTAGGCACGCGTCACCACAGCGCCAACCCGGTCCCTGCGCAAAACTCAGGCGCTCTCCGCCGCAGCTGGCTCGGGTGCTCGCGGGGACGCAGTTTTTCTCGCCTTCGGTTTCGCGCCAGAGTAGCGGCGGGTTCTGGCGGTAAGGCGTTTGCGTTCCAGATATGCTTTGCGGCGGCGGCGCTTGGCGCGGACTCCATGTTGCTGACCCATGAAGCCGTTGCTATAGGCCGGAAGCGCCCCGGGCGCAATTTCCGAAATGCCTCGCAAGCGGAAAAAATCAGGCGCGCACGCATTTGGTCTTGCTATTTTCGGCAGTTCCCCGCTAAAACGGGCGCCGCAAAACTGTGTCGATCGCCGCTTCACCCTCAGGTTTCACCACCCGGCCGAAACTTCTCCTGGGACTGTCGGTTCTCCTCCTGGCGGTTTCGCTTCTTTTCGGATTTCTGAATTCGAGCAAGCTGAGGGCTCTGCGCAACGAGCTCGCCCGGACGGTGGCGGATCGTGACCTGGCCGCGCGTCTGCGCGCGGTGAGTGAGAAGAAGCTCAAGGCGCACGAGAAGGAATTTGCCGAGACGAAAAACAAGGCCAGCACGGCGGAAGAGAAAGCGACCGGCAGCGAGGTTGAGCTAGCCAGGGCGCAAAACGCAAAGGCGGAACTCGAAGCGAAACTCCAGGCGAGCGAAAGGCAGGTTGCCGACCTCCAGAAGCGAGTCGCCGACGCGGCGATTGGCGGCGTGGGCGCCGAGATCGGCCCGGCCAACGATCTCAAGACCCAGCTCAATGACACTCGCCAGCAGCTTGATGCGGCCGAGCAGGAAAAAGCGGTCCTGGCTGACAAAATAAAGGCGGCCCAGGATCGCGTCGCCGCGATGGAGGAGGAAAAGAAGCGGCGCCAAGCCGGGGCGAACCGCCCGGGGGTGCACGGGACCGTGCTCGCAGTCAATCAGGCCTACAACTTTGTCGTGCTGAGCATGGGCGATCGCCAGGGCGTGGTCCCCAATTCGGAGATGCTCGTGATGCGTGCCGGCGAGTTCATCGGCAAGATCCGGATCTCGTCAGTTGAACCCACGACCTGCATAGGCGATATCCTCACCAACACCCTGGCGCGTGGCGTTCAGGTACAGCCTGGAGATACTGTGATCTATGCCGGAAACAGCAATTCGTAATCGACGACGGAGCCTTTGCCTGACGACCGCGGTCGGTCTGGGCATCGCGGTTTTGTGTTCCTCCTGCGCGACCGAAAAACCGCACACGGCCCTGATTAACGATCCCGATGCCCAAGCCGAGTCGAGCATTCCATGGAACAAGCCGGCAAAATGGGAAACCGGCGCACAAATTCCCGGCGGGGTCGGCGGCTTAGGAGCCGGCCCGGCGAGTGATCCCACCCGGCCCTACTGAGGACAGAGCTGTAGCGGGGGCGGTGGCCCGGCAGGCGGAAACGGCGAACCCGGCAACCAGTTGCGCGCGGGGCGGCGGTTAAATCCAAAATCCCACTGCGATCACCGCGTCTTTGGGGATGACCACGATGCCATCGCGGATGAAGTAATTGTCCGCGTCCAGATTCAGCGGTTTCCCCTCCGGCGTGATCACGACCCCATCGCCAATCCGCGCGTTCTTGTCCACGATCGCGCGGTCGATCACGCAATTGCGCCCGATCCCGATCGGCGGCACACCGGCGGGCGCTTCCGGGGCTGCCTCCTCGAAGTAATCCCCGCCCATGATCACGCTATTACGAATGGTGGCGCCGCTCCGAATAATGCTCCGCACCCCGATCACGCTGCGCTCGATATGCGCATCGGAAATGATGCAACCATCGGACACGATCGCTTGGCGGAGGGTGGCGCCGTTGATCTTGCTCCCGGGCAGAAACCGCGGATGCGTGTAGATCGGGGCGGTCGCTTCGAAGAAACTGTATTTCGGCAGCAGACTGGTCAGATCGAGATTCGCCTCGTAAAAGGCGCGGATCGTCCCGATGTCTTCCCAGTAGCCTTCGAAAATGTAGGCGTTCACCTGCCGCTCGCCGATCGCCTTCGGAATCACGTGTTTCCCGAAGTCGGCCAGGTCGCCGTCGAGGCAATCCACCAGCACCTGCCGGTTAAAGACATAGATTCCCATTGAAGCCTGGAACAGCTCCTCCTCCGCCGGGCGTCCGATCGTGGCCAGGGTATCGCGATCCAGTTTCAATTCGTCGAGCAACAACGGGTCCTTTGGCTTCTCCTCAAAGCGGGTGATCCGATGGTCCGCCCCGCTCAGCATGATGCCAAAATCTGCCGCCTGCGTCCGCCCCACCGGCGTCACCGCGAGCGTGATCTCCGCGCCCGAGCGAATGTGCTCGTGCAGCAGCACCCGGAAATCCATCCGGTAAAGCTGGTCCCCACTCAGGATGAGAAAATACTCATAGGGTTGCTCGAGGAAGTAGCGAAGATTTTGCCGCACCGCATCGGCCGTGCCCTGATACCACTGCGTGCTTTGCGGCGTCTGTTGCGCTGCCAGAATGTCGACAAAGCTGCGCGAAAAATTGTCGAACTTGTAGCTCGCCTGGATGTGGCGATGGAGCGACATCGTGTTGAACTGGGTGAGAATGTAAATTGAACGGAGCCCGGAGTTGAGGCAGTTGCTGATCGGGATATCAACCAGCCGGTATTTCCCGCCCAACGGCACCGCCGGCTTGGCGCGGTCCTTCGTCAGGGGATAAAGCCGCGTCCCCGCGCCTCCGCCCATGATGATCGAGAGCGTGCGCTGAGTTGTGCCAGGCGGCAAAGCAGGTGATTGCGGCATTTGTCGAAGCAAAAGCTACAGGAGATTCGTTTCTCAAGACAAGCGCAGCCGAGATGAAATAATCTCAAACGGAACGCCGCGGTTGGAAGCGAGCCATCTTGGCTGAATCTATGTCCAACACTCCGCCACGGCAAAGCCAGAGCCACAAGGGCGCCCCACCCCTCAGCTTGTGCCAAATTTCCCGACAAGCCATCCGGCCCGCTAGCTCGGTTTTGGTAATGGAATGCGCCCGATCGCACGAGGCAGCAGCCGAATTCTCTTGCTGCCTCTGGCCATGAGAACGACTGAGGTGAAGGGCTGGAGGTGACAGACAGTTAACCTATACCGCCAGATATCGCCTGCGGTGAAGGAAAAAGCTTTACAACCCCCTGAGTTCCTGATGCGTTAATCAACACTTACCTCATCATCCGCCCCTTGACAGCGTTTCTGTCTCACGGCGAAAAGGTCTGCAACACACTCCCTATGAGAGCCAAACTCCTCATCCTCGTGACTGTGAGCCTCGGGTTCAGCTTCGGCCTGCAGGCTTACGCCGGCAGTGCCACCTGGAATCTGAATCCAATCAGCGGCGACTGGAATACAGCCGAGAACTGGTCACCGGCAACCGTGCCGAACGGATCCGCAGATACTGCAACCTTTGCTTCTTCGCAGATAACCGATGTGTCGATTTCAGCGGCAGTCGAAGTAGACGGTATCGTCTTCAACGAAGGTGCGGATGCGTTTACGATCAACAACCAGCCGGGAGTAGCGCTCACGATCAGTGGCGCCGGCATTAGCAATAACTCCGGGCTACTTCAGAACTTTGCAAATCTGGCTAATAAACGGAAGGGGGCGAAGCTATACTTTACCCAGGAGGCGACGGCGGGAGACTCAGTCGTTTACACCAATCAGCTGCCAGTCTTCGGTGGCGCAAATCCGCTCATCCAATTCGAAGATAGTTCTACCGCCGGCAGCGCCCAATTCATCAACTTCGCCGGCCCCTATTCCAGTTTGGGCGGTGTAATCGAATTTCAGGGACAGTCGACCGCCGGCAGCGGCACCTTCCGGAATACTGGATCATTTGACGGTCAAAGCTTTCCACACATTAACTTCCGGGATCAGGCGAGCGCCGGCTACGCTGTCTTTGTCACGGAGGCGTTTTCTGGAGGAATGATTGCCTTCTATGACGCCACGACGGCCGATCACGCGACACTTAGCAATGCTGGGCCTTTTTCGAGTTCTCTGTTTTACGATCACTCTACCGCCGCCCATGCAACTATCATGAACGAAGGTGGCACCTATTATCTCGGCTACGGCATCACCTATTTCTCGGATAATTCCACCGCCGCCGACAGTGTAGTCGTCGCCAATGGTTCTCTGATCAGCGGCGGTGACGGATACGCCATTGCAAGCTTGTTCGCGAATGCTACAGCAGGTGATGCCACTTTCATTGCCAATGGTGGGCAGGTCTCTGGCGCGGGCGGAGGGCAGATCCGCCTGCAGAACTCTGCCACGGCCGGGAATGGCACCTTTTACGCCAATGGAGCAACGGTTGACGGAGCATTTGGTGGCCGAGTATATTTTAGTTTCGACCATCCGACGGCGGCTACGGCCACACTTATCGCGACCGGCGGGAGCGGAGACAATGACGGTGGCGGAATCATTTTTCACTATAGTTCTACAGGCGGTGAGGCGCAGGTCCAGGTTTACGGAAATGGTTTTCTCGATTTACGAGGGCACGACACTCCCGAATTAGCTATCGGTTCTTTGGAAGGCGACGGTCTCGTCTTCCTGGGTGGCTCTAATCTATCCGTTGGCACAAACAATCTTAGCACCACCTTCTCCGGGCTGATTGAAGAAAACAGCGAAGGCGCTATCGGCGCGCTCACTAAGGTCGGCACCGGCACCCTCATCTTAACCGGTGCGAATACCTACGGTGGTGGCACGACGATTGAAGGTGGCGTCGTGGTCGCAAACAACCGGGCAGGCTCGGCTACAGGAAGCGGTCCAGTACAGGTCAACCGAGGTCGACTCGGCGGCAGAGGTGCCATCGCGGGCGCAGTCGTGGTAGGAAGCGGCAGCGGTCGGGGTGCCGCGTTGGTGCCGCGACAGCGCGGCGGAAAACCAGCCACACTTACGATCGGAAGCCAACTGACGTTCAATTCCGATGGCAGGTACACGTGTGAGTTGAATACCAAAACCGGCGTCGCGGGTATGGTGGTCGCCACTGGCGTCACGATCGAGAGTGGCGCGGACTTTGAATTCGTGTCGATCGCGAACAAGGCGCTTATCCCAGGCACGGTATTCACTCTGATCAATAACACGTCTGCCACTCCTATTACCGGGACTTTCGCAAACCTGCCTGACGGCGGAACATTCATGGCTGGTCGCAACAGTTACAAGATTGCTTACGAGGGCGGCGACGGCAATGACCTTACAATCACCGTTCTTCCGTAACGAGCACAAATCGGCTTGATTTTTGGGCATCGACCTGTGCAGGATCGACCACATGAAATTTCCCGTCCTGTCCTGCGAGAGCGGGGCACAGTTTGAGTTCGTGATGAGCGGAAGCAAAGTCCTGCCGCTGGGCAGAAGATTCGTCGCGCTCAGCAACACCGCCGCAACGCCGATTAGCGGGAGCTTGCGAATCTCCCCGATGGCGGAACCCTCACGGTCGGCAGCAACACCTTCCAAGCCAGCTACTCTGGAGGCGATGGCAATGATCTTACCCTGACTGTCGTGCCCTAAATCAATGAGATAGCTAACTGGCGATACCTATGAAGACTAAACGCGTCGCGCTCGTAATTCTTGCTATCTGCTTCATCGTCGAGGCTCACGGCGGCAGCGCGACCTGGAATCTCAACCCTACCAGCAACGATTGGGACACGGCGCTTAACTGGACGCCTGCAACCGTGCCTAATGGCCCCAGCGACGTAGCAACCTTTGCTCGCTCCAATATCAAGAGCATCAAATTTTCCGGCGCCATGACTGAGGTGGCGGAGATGGTATTCAACCCGGGCGCCAGCAGTTTCAAAATCATTGCCGATCCAACCTTAGCCGGAAGTAATGTCACCTTGACTATCAGCGGACCTGGGATCACGAACAATTCTGGAGTGACGCAGAATTTGATTGCGGGTCCAACCGTGTTCCCAGGTGGTGTTGGCATTATCGAGTTCCTGAACGCGGCTGCTGCGGGCGATGGAACCCTCCTTAGCGCGCTCGGATCGGCCACCGACGGCGCGTTCAGTGGCAGCGTCATCAACTTTTACGATACCTCAACCGCTGCCAATGCCAGCATCATGGCTGAGGGGGCGCGCGGTCGTGATGACGCAGGCGGAGGTCACGTGATTTTCTACAACAGCGCTACTGCCGCCAATGCCAGCTTCACGGCCACCGGATCGAACGCGCTCGGGGGCGGTGGCGGCGAGATTCTTTTCATGGACCAATCAAGTGCGGCCAATGCCAACTTCACAATCGCGGGTGGAGGCAATGGGGGTCTCGGGGGCGAGGTCTGGTTCTCTGGTAACTCAACGGCGGAAGCCGCTCAATTCACGCTTGTCGGCGGCGAAGTCGACTTCTTCAACACTTCGACCGCCGGTAATGCTGCTTTTGATATCGAGGGTGGACAGGTGACCTTCTCCGCCTTTGATGAAAACAGGCCGACGGCTGCCGACGGTATGTTTATCATCAACGGTGGATCCGTCCTATTTTCCGGCGGCACTGCGGGCAACGCCACATTCATCGCCAACTCAGGAGGTCTCACCTATCAGGACGATGATGAGAGCCAGGCTCTGATCCAGCTCTTTGGAAACGCAACGTTGACTCTTCTTTTCCATTCTTCCGGGATGGGAGAGGTAACGGTCGGTTCAGTGGAAGGGGACGGCTTCATCGTGCTCAGCCTCAATCAAAAACTGCTGATCGGCAGCAATAACCTGAGCACAACCTTTTCCGGAATCATCCAGGATTTCGGTACTGGTTCGCTGGGAAAGGTCGGCACGGGCACTTTAACTCTCACCGGCGCGAACACCTACAGGAATGGCACGACGATTTTGAGTGGCATTCTCCTCGTCAGTAACAGCAGCGGCTCAGGCACGGGCACTGGCGCAGTGAGTGTCAATGCCGGCACCCTCGGCGGCAAGGGAACCATCGCGGGAGCAGTGACTGTAGGTACTGGCAGTGGTGCGGGAGCTTTTTTGGAAGCGAGCGTCGGCTCGATTAAGCCGAGCAGCCTGACGATTCAAAGCGCACTTAGCTTTAAATCGGATTCGGCCTACACCTACAACCTAGACACGAGAAGGGCCAAGACCGACAAAGTGATCGCCAATGGCGTAACGATCGAGAGCGGCGCACAATTCAACTTCGTGGCGGCCGGCAGGAAAGAGCTCGCGCCCGAAAAGATATTCATCGCGCTCAGCAATACCGCCGCAACGCCGATCAGTGGCACCTTTGCGAACCTACCCGATGGCGGAACGATCACGGTCGGCAACAACACCTTCCAGGCGCGTTATGAAGGCGGGGATGGAAACGATCTCACGCTTACGGTTCTCCCCTAAACGCAAAGAAACATCTCTCAGGAAGCGGAGGCATTCGGCATCGCGGGCAACCGCTTTCTTTTTCCCCCTTTGTCTCCTCGCCGCAGGCGTCCCCACCAAGCTTGCTTCCTGCGGCGGATGGTGTCACGATGGGCGGTCGATCGCGGTTCCCGATTTAACGTTCACACCTTAAGCCTCTAACGCTCCCATATGTGCGGCATCGTTGGTTACGTTGGCAAAGCCGACGCAGCACCCATCCTTCTCGATGGTCTGCGCCGGCTCGAGTATCGTGGCTACGATTCGGCTGGGATTGCGGTCGTTAATCACGACCACGTCGAGACCCGCAAGTGCGCCGGCCGCATCTCCGGTTTGCTCAAGCTCGTCGCCGATGATCCCACCAACGGCACCTATGGAATCAGCCACACCCGTTGGGCGACTCACGGCAAGCCCACCGATCAGAATGCGCATCCCCACTTCGATGAGAGCGGCAAACTCGCTCTCGTCCACAACGGCGTGATCGAGAATTTCCAGGAGATCAAGGACGCGCTCCTGCGCGAAGGCGAACATCACTTCACCTCCGAGACCGACACCGAAGTCCTGGCCCATCTCGTCGGGAAAATTTATGACGACTCAGCCGTCGGGGTGGCGGATCCACGCCGCCATAAGGCGCTGCTGGTTGAGGCACTCCGGAGCGCGCTGCAACAAGTGATCGGCACCTACGGCATTGCGATGGTTCACGCCGACATTCCCGATTTCATCGTCGGTGCACGACGCGGCAGTCCGCTCGTCCTCGGAGTTGGGAAAGACGAAAACTTTCTCGCGAGCGACGTAAGCGCGATTGTCGCCTACACGCGTGACGCGGTTTATCTGAACGACTTTGACCTCGTTGCGGTCGAGCGGGACAAATTCGAGATCAGCTCACTCGCGGGCGAGCGCGGCGAGCACGCGATCAGCAAGGTCGAGTTCACAGCCGAGGACATCAAGAAGGGCGATTACCCGCACTACATGCTGAAAGAGATTTTCGAGCAGCCGGGTTCGGTGCGCGATGCGATGCGCGGCCGGCTCAATCTCGAGGAATGCACGGCTAAACTCGGCGGCTTGAACATGACCCCGGCCCAACTGCGCGAGGTTGGCCGGATTGTTCTCACCGGCTGCGGCACGGCGCTGCATGCGGGAATGGTAGGCGAATATCTCATCGAGCAACTGGCGAACATCCCGACCGAAGTGGAATACGCGAGCGAGTTCCGCCATCGCAACACCCCAATGGCGAACGACACCCTCGTCTTCGCCATCAGTCAGAGCGGGGAAACCGCGGACACGTTAGGCGCGTTGCGCGAGAGTCAGCGAAAAGGTTTTCGCACCCTCGGCATCTGCAACAACGTCGCGAGCACGATCGCGCGGGAGAGCGATGGCGGCGTTTACATGCATGCCGGGCCGGAGATCGGGGTGGCCGCGACCAAGTCGTTCACCTCGCAGGTCGTGATCCTGACCCTGATCGGCTTGCTCTTAGGGCGGATGCGTCATCTCTCGACCGCGGCGGGCAGCCGCATCATCGAAGCGCTCGAAAGTTTGCCCGACAAACTCGAGCAGGTCCTGAAGTTAAGCGATCAAATCAAAACCATCGCCCAGAAGTATGCGGAATCGACCGGCGTGCTTTTCTTTGGCCGGCAACTGAATTTCCCGATCGCGCTCGAAGCCGCGCTCAAGGTCAAAGAGATCACCTACCTTTACTCGGAAGGGCATCCGAGCGCGGAACTGAAACACGGCATCATCGCCCTCGTCAGGCCGGGGCTGCCCTCGATCTTCATCGCGCCCGACGACGCGCTTTTTTCGAAAAATCTGAACAACATCGAGCAGGTGCGGGCGCGCAAAGGCCCGATCATCACCGTCACAACCGAAAGTGGGGCGGGGAAACTGAAGGAGATCGCCGACGATTTGATCGTCGTGCCCGAGGCCGACGATGTCGTCATGCCGGTCTTGAGCGTCGTGCCGCTCCAACTCTTCGCCTACCATCTCGCGGTCGCGCTCGGCCGCGATGTGGACAAGCCGCGCAACCTGGCAAAAAGCGTCACGGTCGAATAACCGCGGCAGAGCATTCCCGAGTCCGCACCAGACAAGAAAGCGACACGTTCCTCGTGGCCCGATTCACAGGCAGGGCCGCAGGATCCTTCGACTCCGCTCCGGATGACGCGATTACAGGCGCTAACTGCGCTTGCCGATGATCAACCGGTAAATCAGGAGCAGGATCATCGCTCCGATGACCGACATGATCCAGCCGGCGGTATAGTTTTGCCCGAAGAACAACCTGCCCAGCCAGGTGCCGACGAAGGCACCGGCAATGCCGAGCAGAATCGTGATGATGCAGCCGCCCGGATCTTTTCCGGGCATGAGCAGTTTGGCGATGGCACCGACGATAAGACCGATAACGAGTGTCCAGATAATGGCGGCGAGTGTCATGTCCGGCAGGCTAACGAAAGGCGCCGAAAAAAAGCAACAGCTTTGTTGTTACAAGTGCACCACCTGCGCGGTGTGGATGTCTTCGCTCGCGCAGATTGCGGCGAGCACTTCTTCGTCCGGTGCGGTGTCGAGGTTGAGCACGGTGAGGGCGCGGCCACCCGCCTGGTTTCGGCTCAGCGACATGGTCGCGATGTTGACGCCGTGCTCGCCTAACAACGTCCCAATCCGGCCGATCATCCCGGGGCGATCGGTGTTTTCGAGCACCAGAATTACGCCCTGCGGCCGCGCTTCCACCGGCCGGCTGTTGATGCTCACAATCCGCGGCGTGGCCCCGAAAAATGCACCTGCGACCGAGACGGTTTTGCCTTCCGCCTCCGCCGTCAGTTCGACGAGGTCGGTGTAATCGCCCGGCGCGCTCAGGCGCGACTCGGTGATTTTCAAACCGAGCGAATCGGCAAAGGCGGGCGCATTCACTTCGTTGATCTCGTCGCCGCCCGCGAGCTGGAGAAAACCCTTCAAAATCGCGCGCGTGATCGCAGTTGTGTCGGCCTCGTTCACTTTTCCGCTGTAATTGATGTGCAGGCTCTCGACCCGCTTTGGCGCGAACTGCGAGAGGAAACGCCCGAGCTTTTCGCCGAAGCGCAAATGCGGCCCGACAATCGCGAGCGTCTTCGCATCGAGACTCGGCATGTTGATCGCGTTGCGGATCGTGCCCTCGAGCAACGCGGCCCGGATCGCCTGCGCGATCTCGATCCCGACGCTCTCCTGCGCTTCCACCGTCGAGGCACCGAGGTGGGGCGTGAGGATCAGGTTCGCCACTCCACGGAGCGGCGAGTCGGCCGGCAAGGGCTCGGTTTCGAAAACATCGAGCGCGGCGGCCGCGACCTGGCCGCTCCCTAACGACTCGAGCAGCGCCGCCTCATCAACTAGCCCGCCCCGAGCGCAGTTGATCAGGCGCAGGCCGCGTTTGCACTTCGCGAGTCGCTCGCTGTTGAGCAGGTGACGCGTCTCGGCGGTGAGCGGCGTGTGCAGAGTGATGAAGTCGGCGAGCGGCAACAGTTCGCCCAGGTCCTCAATCAGCTCCACTTGAAGCGACCGCGCGCGGCTCGAGGAGAGGTAGGGATCATAAGCGAGCACACGCATCCCAAAGGCGATCGCGCGCCGACTCAACTCCGAGCCGATCCGCCCCATGCCGATGATGCCTAACGTCTTGTTGTAAAGCTCCGTCCCCTGAAATTTCTTCCGGTCCCATTTCCCCGCCTCGAGGTTGGCGTGCGCCTGAGGGATTTTGCGCGCGACCGAAAGGAGGAGGGAAAAGGCGTGCTCGGCGGTGGAAATGGTGTTACCCCCGGGGGTGTTCATGACAATTACGCCCCGGCGGGTGGCCGTTTCCACGTCCACATTATCAACCCCAACCCCGGCGCGTCCGATGACGCGCAGCCGGGTCGCGGCTCGCAACACCGGCGCGGTCACTTTCGTTTCGCTCCGCACCACCAGCGCGCTGAATTCCGGGACGATCTTGATCAGCTCCGCTTCGCTCAAACCGGTCCGCACCACCACCTCGAGCGCATCGCCCGCCGCCAGTTCGTCGATCCCGCGTTGCGCAATCGGATCAGCGATGAGGATTTTAGGTCGCATGCGAGGCGTGCGATTTTAACCAAAAATCACGAGCCGAATCGAATCGGGAAGATGCTGCGCGATCTGGGTCGCGACGCTCCCGCGCAGGAGATCGGCGATCGTGCGGCGCTGCGACGCCCCGAGGATGATGTAATCCACCCCGAGCGTCGCCGCGAGATCGAGAATCGTCGCCGCCGCGTCCTCGCTCACGGCGTAAATCGGCTGCACACACACGCCGCGCGTCTCACCCTCGCGCAACATCAGGCTCATGATCGCGTTTGCCTGCGGATCGTTCTGCCATTTCGCGCGCCCGGGCGGCGCCGGCGCGGTGGAAAAATAAACCGCGATCTCCTTCACATAAACGACGCAAAGCACCGCCTTGCGCAGTTGCGCTTCCTCGAGTGCGAAATTGAGCACTGGATTGATCCCGCGCGCCGCGACCATGATCTTTTGCCCTTCCTCGAGCCGCGGCTGCATCGTCGCCGGCAATTCGGGCACGACCATCGCGGCCACTTCCCGGGTCATGGTCACGGTCTTGAGCCCGGAGAGCTTGTGCGAATAGGCGCGGAGAATGAAACCGACGCCAAGGACACAGATGGCAAAGAAAAGCGCGTCCGGTTTTGTCTTCGCGATCGTCAACTCCACGGCGGCGAGGATGAAAAACGTGAGGCCCATCAAAAGCCGCTGCCACCACCTCAGGTCGAGCTTCTTGTTGAAGGTGCACGATCCGAGATTGACCGCGATCGCGCCCACCACGCCGATCGCATAGAGCCCGGCGAGTGCCTCGAAATTGCGCGTCACCGCGAGGACGAGAATGGGGATCGCGACCGCGACCGCGAGGGGGTATTTCGGCACGCCGTGGCGGTTGAGGCGGGCGAGTTGCTTCGGCATCTCGCCGTCCTGCGCCATCATGTAGATGACGCCGATGAGGGCGACGGCGGCGGTATTGACCGCGCTGAAAAGGAGGAACCCAAAAACGATCCCGATGACGAAGCCGAAGGCGTCTCCAAACCAGGAGGCGATCGTTAGCGAGCCGTAGTGCTCGCCGAGGAAACGCAGCATATCCTGCGAATGCCGGCCCAAGTCCGGCGCATACATGCTCGGCATCGACAACATGGCCCAGCCGAGCAGGGCCGTTCCTGCAACCACCTCGATCGCAACCGGGATAATCGCTTTCGCCGCGGTCCGCGTTACCTTCGGCTTGTCCGGAGTCGAGGTGCGATCCAGCTTCATCACGCCCGTGATATTTGCGATCGCTTCCACGCCGCTGAGGGCGAGAATCACTCCGACAAATTGCGTCCAGAGGACGGCCAAATTTTGGTGCGGCGGTTCCAGATGCGCGGTCGAAAACCACCGGCTCGCGAGCAGGATAATCGTGATCACGGTCAGCACCGCCGGGACCGCGAGATAGATCGAGACACTCCCGCTATGTTTCGGGCCGAAATAATTGATTGCGCCCACCGCCAGCACGAGGCCCATCGTGGCGACGCGCGCGTATTGCGGCGGAACCCCGAAGTAGCTTACCGCCGCCCACCCGCTCAACGCCGCCGTGACAATGAAATTCGCGACCAGCAACAGCGCCCCGGTCGAAGCGAGAAAACGGCTCTGCTCCCGCGCCGCCGAGTAAACCCCACCACCATCGGGAAAATGGGCGCAGACAATGATGTAATTAAATCCCACCACCGCAGTGAGCGCGCAGACCGCGAGGATGAGCGGAAAAGAGGAAAACCCGGCGGCAACAAACGCCAACCCAATGACGTATGCCTTGCTCGTGCCCCAATCGCCGTAGAGCAGGGCGGCGGCCCGTTTCCAATCAACATTGCGAGGGCGATGGACGCCGGGCGTTTCAACAACGGGTTCTGCCATGCCGGATGCGAGTGCCAGTAACCGATGCATCCTTCGACGGAGCAAGCGGTTTCTCGCGCGCCCGCCGCTGATCCTGGTCGCAGCGCCTCTTCGGACCGCGCGCCCGAAGCTTACGGCACGCTGAATTCAGTCCCGCCCCTCGTGACGTCCTCCAAGGCGAGCGAATCGACCAGGTAACTGAAACCACGCAGTCCGCAAAAGACCGATTTCTTGGCGATGAGCTTGTGTCCAGCCGCGCTCAGGATGGCATTCAGCTTCGCGGCCGAGACAGTGACTGTGATGCTGGAGTTGGCTTGATCAATCGCACCCCCATCGGCCGGCCCGACAATCGTGTCCGTCGTGCCGCCGTCGAAGTCACGAACCGTCGTCCCGTATTGGTAACTGGGGATGCCGCTGTCATCCGTGCTCGCCTGCATAAAGAACTGATCGCCATCATCGGATAACCCTTTCGAGTAGGAATTGCCGCTAATAGTGACAAGGCCGGTTTCAGGAGCGTTGGCGGTGAAATACATCCGCCAGGTCCCGTCTGGAGGCAGCTGACTCAGGTCGGATACCTTCATCGTTGCGCTGATCATCGTCGCCTTGTTTACGGTCGTGGCCACATACTTGATGGAAATGATGTCCGCTGCGCTCGGTTCCGGACCGACGGCGAGCAGGCCACTGTCCTGGTCATAGGCGAAATCGGTCACCTGTTCCCCGGCAGGACCGGGCTGCATCGCTTGGGGGGTGACCCCACCGGTGATGGGCGGGGTGGCCCCGGGCAGAGCAAACGGTTGCGCCGGCAAAGCCGAGCCCTCCTGCACCTTCGGCAGGTTACCACCTTTGATTGAAGGGCCGGAGATCTGGCGCGCCACATAGGTGTGACCGTTAAAGTCATTGTGATCGTCCGTGTAACCAATCACCGCCGCGCCCTGCGGATCGAAGTTAACCTGGAAGTAATCGATCAGGTTGCGATTCGGCGATTCACCGAGGAGTGACAACCCTTTAAGGGAAATGTTGGCGGCATGGATCGAGTGGTCGCTCGCCTGCGCGATCCGGAAGGTTGGCTGAGTGGCAGTCGCGTTGAAACTCTGCGCGAAGTAAACCCGCCAGCGAGCGTCGTCATTGTTGCCCGGGTTATCCGTCGCATACCAGGCGACCCCAACAGCGCCTGGAGTAGGTCCGGTGGCAAGCCACGGCATCAGGTTGACCCGTGTCGAGGTGTCCGCGGGATTATTGACTTGCACCGGCGCGGCCCAGGTCGCTCCCTTGTCCGGCGAGCTAATCAGAAAAACATTGCTTCCATCGGAATAACAGAGATAGACGGTGTTCGGAGCGCTTCCGTCCGGATGATCGTTGGCTACTCTCATCGCGACGAAGATATTCGCCGGGTCTACCGTGACCGGAATAGGCTGGGACAAGGTGTAAGTAAGCGGTGGCAATCCCGGGACCGATGGCGTTCCAACGGCCAGCTGCCCGTCATTTCCGCTGATGTAGACTGTCCCATCGACTTGGTCGACATCGAGAGCGCCGGTCTGTGACATGGTTCCCACCAATGTCGCCGGGCCATAAGTAAGTCCGCCATCCATCGATTGCTGAACGAAGACGATCCCGGCGCCAAAGTTTCGATACTCGAGATACACCGTGTTCGCGCCATAGAAACCCATCCACTGGCGATCATTGATAGGCACGCCACCGGCGAAATTGCCAATCGGATTAAATTGGAAGGTGGCGCCATGATCGAGCGACCGGCCGACTGTAACATTGGCAGCGGTCAGACTGGAGTACGCGAGCGCCGGTTCCCCGCTGCCGCCGAGCTGCGTGAAAGGCCCAAATCCGGTCGCCAGGTCAATATCGCCGCCACCCAACGCGCCGGCGGATAACTCATCCTGCCCCGCCGCGGAGCTGGGCGAGTCGGGCTGACCGCGATAGGTCGGAACCCGCATATTCGGATCGAACAAGGGGTTGGGAATGCCAGCTACAGTGGATCGCAAATCGAAATACCAGAGATCGACACCTGCCGGCACCCCGCGAATGCCACAGATGTAGTAATTGCCGTTCGGATCAATCCGGCTGCTAGGCTCGCCATCGGAGGAGGCAGTCTGCGCCTTGACTGGCGAATTAGGTGCGAAGGTCATGCCTCCGCTGAGATACTTGGCCGTGCGCGTCGCCTGGGCATTGGTGACTGTGGCGGTGCCGTGAGGCTGATCTGCTCCGGGAATATTGGTGAAATAGACGGCGATGACATTGTAATCACCCGTGCCCCAGACGTTGGGATCAAATGCCGTATTCTCGCTTGTCGCCGGCACACCCCCGCCCGCGCTTTGCACGAACTCACCGTCGGAGCCATCCGCGTTTCGTTTGTGAATGTAGAGATCGTAGTCATTCGATCCGCTCGTCCACTGGAGGCTGACGGCGATCACTTTCCCTGCGTAAGTGCCGGGCGCGACATGAAGAATGAAGGTGTCGCGGTTGATGCCTTCGATCGCGGTGGTTTCGTCCGCGCCTCCGGTGCCGACGGCCGTTCCATCCCAGCTCACCGATGTCGTGCTCGTCGGGTCAACTGTGCCTTCGCTAGGGCTGGCAGCATACACCCGCGCCGGCACCTGACAGATGCATACCGCTGCAGTTAACGTGATCAGTGCAATCGTGCGAGATTTGGCGAATGTGAGCAGCTTTGGAGTTACCATCGTATGAGATCCGGTTGAATACGTTCGATTAATGTCTCCAGTTCGTATTCAGCCGTCGGTTCGGACGCATCGCTCCCGTGCGCACAAACTCCAGAAACAGAGTAGGCTGTGGCTGAGTGACGAGAATGTAAGCCATTAGGGGAACCGGTGCGCTTCCAGCGTTCGTGGCGCTACCCTCGTTAGGCTAACAGCAAGCCAGGTCGAATTGATTGCGGGCCGACGACACCATCATCTCGATTTCTTTCTCGTTGGCTCATTGGCGCCCGCCCGACTATCTTACTGGCCACAAGGATTCCATCACTTTGATCTGCTTCGTTCTTAATCTCGATACCGCACTCGATCGCTGGTCCTTTGTCCAGAAATCCTTTGCCGCAAGCCGCTTCGCTCTCCGCAGAGTCTCCGCGATTGACGTCCAGTCTCTGCAATTCCCGAACCCCAATTTTTCCGAGCACCTCTATCGCTGGTTTCATGGTCGCGCCATCAATCGCCGCGAACTCGCGTGCTACCTCAGCCACCTCAAGGCCATTCAAACATTTCTCGAAACCGATGAAAGCCACGGTCTCATCGCCGAGGACGATATAACTCTGCGCGCCGACTTCGATCTTGTGGTCGAGGCGGCTTTAGCAAGGTCGCGGTTCTGGAACATCCTGCGATTGACTGGCCTGAGTCAGGGGCATCCCGTGAAGGTTCTCCCGCTTTACGGTGATTACTGGCTTTGCATCAATCGAGGTCGTTTAAAGGGCGCTGGTGCTTACATCATCGATCGCCGCGCCGCCCGCGCTTTGCTCGGGCATCTCCTGCCCATGCGCCTGCCTTATGACCACGCGATCGACCGGGAGTGGTTTTGGGGCCTGCGCGCAGCCTATATCCTGCCCTTTCCAGCCAGTCAGACGGAGAGCGACTTCCTTTCCTCGGTGCAGCCGGGAATCTACCCAAGGTTACCGCTCGCCCGACGCGTTCTTACCACCTATCCTTATCAGGCAATGAATGAGTTGTCGCGCTGGCTGTTTCGGCTCAGCTCCGGTCTTCAGATCAGGCTTGCCGCGAAGGTGCACGGTCAAGACTCGGTTTGAAGACAAGGAGACCTCCTGGGCTGCATCGGATTGAATGACTACGACGCTCCTCCTTTGGAAAAAGTGATCCCCGCTTTCTGTACCTCCTGATAGGGCAAGAGCCAGACTAACGACTCGTCGTGCAGGTCGACCACCTGGATTCGGTTGCCAAAGGGATCGTGGAAATCGCAGCGAAACCCCGGGAGTAACTTAAGGCCGTACTTTCCCGTCAGCTTCCGGCGCACCTCATCGAGCTGTGCTTCATCGCGCACGATCAGCCCGAAATGTCTTGTCCGGTCGGGCCGCAATTTCTCGACTTCGAAAATGGCAAGAAACTGGTGCTCACCGATTTTGAAAAAGGCGTCGCCTTCCCCCTCCTCCATTTTCTCGAGCTGGAAAACGTCTTCGTAAAAAGCGACTGCCTTTGCCACATCGTCTACCTCGATCGCGACGTGATTGATTCCGTAAACGCGCACACTCATCCGGATTGAAAACTATCTCTTCTCTGAAACTTGTCGCGAACAAACCTGATTGGGCGGCTCGGCCGGGTGCGCCCAAGCCGCCTTTGTTCTTTCATCTCCCTTCGCAATCAGCCCTGGTTGCGGCTCAGATCACGCCGCCGAGTGCACGAAATCCGCGATCGCTGCTAGCACCCGCCGATTGACCGCCTCCTGGGTCTCGCGACGGGCCTGCAAATCTCGCTGCCTCACGCCTAACGAATGCTCGCCGCCTTCCACGAGGTGGAGAAAGTTTGGCGCAGTCATTTCGCCGCGCACCTTCTCGAGCAGATCAAGCGGGCAGAGCGGATCGCGCGTTCCCTGGACGAAGAGAACTCGTCTGCCTAACGAAAGTAAGACTTGATCGCGTAACTTGCTCCGGTCGCCCATCGCGCAAAGCGGGTAACCGAGACAGATGACGCCGGTTACTTCTTCCTCGAGGGCGACGTGACACCCGATCCGGCCGCCCATGCTCTTGCCGATGAGAAAAACAGGGTCGCGGTTCGCAAGCTTCTCTCGCGTAGCGCGGAGGGCCGCGCGATGCGCCTCGAGTAACTGCGGCAGCCGATCCGGCCGTTTCCGTCCTTCCCGCATGTAGTCGTAGTCGAAGGTCTCGACCGCGCCGATCCCCTCCAGGCGCGCTTTCCAGTTTTGCATCCACGCGCTGGAAGAAGGCGCGCCCGCGCCGGGTGCAAAAAGGAAAAATGGTTTTGGCATTTCTGCATCTTAGCTTAGCAATCAACCGAGCGAAGAGGAACTCATGAACCTGCCGTCCGTCCGTCCAATCGAGCTTTCCGAGATTCGGGGAGCGCGCGACCGGATCGCCGGCACGATCGCGCGCACGCCGCTCTTTCCAGCACATTGGGATCCTAAGCTTAGAATTCCACGTGGACAAGTTGTCGC
>JADMIO011121655.1_pt1 | contig 58916 bp, 57 predicted proteins | sample 8958161 | NCBI WGS metagenome assembly JADMIO01 (sample SAMN16585339, study PRJNA669376) | soil metagenome | isolation source: Crop rotation soil | place: USA: Cullars Rotation, Alabama | collected 2011 | reverse complement strand
AATTTCAAGTTTGATTTTTGTCACCGGTTATTCGTAATGACTGCGTACGTCAATCAATTCATTTTTCGTCTGTTCCGAATAAACGGCGTAGTTGAAACCTTTTTGAAGACACCATGCACCGTGCTCACCGCTTTTATTCAATGCGATGAAACCCACCTGCAGCGATTTAGATTTCTCCGGTTGCTTGCGGACAATTCTTTCAACGGCTTCACGGCAGGCATCAGCAGGAGATTTACCCTGTCGCATCAGTTCAACAACAAGATGCGTTCCGCAGATACGAATGACTTCTTCGCCGGTTCCTGTCGCAGTTGCAGCACCAACTTCATTGTCGACATAGAGACCTGCGCCGATGATCGGTGAATCACCAACACGGCCGTGAAGCTTGTATGCCATTCCACTCGTCGTGCACGCTCCGGAAAAATTTCCATTTGCATCCAATGCAACCATCCCGATCGTATCGTGATTTTCAAAATTGACGATTGGTTTGTACACTGCTTTTTTTAGCCACTCTTTCCATGCCTTATCTGACTCGGGCGTGCGATCGAATTTTTCTTTTTTGAAACCATTGTCAAGAGCAAATTTTAATGCTCCCTCTCCTACCAGCATGACGTGCGGGGTCTTTTCCATTACCCTGCGCGCGACAGAAATAGGGTGTTTGATGTGTTCAAGAAATGCAACAGATCCACAACCCGCTTTCTCATCCATGATACAAGCATCGAGCGTTACATGGCCGTCACGATCCGGCAATCCTCCAAGTCCGACGCTCAGGTTATGAAGATCTTCTTCCGTGTTCATTACACCTTTTTCAACAGCATCGAGTGCGCGACCACCGGCAGATAGAATTTTCCATGCGTCGACGTTGGCTTCCTGTCCGTGTTTCCAGGTTGAGATAACGATTGGTTTTGTAGCATCGGAAGAAAAATTATTTTTCCCGAATGATTTATTTACAGAAAACCAGGCAGCCGTAAGCGCTGACAGTTTTACAAAATCCCTTCTTGATTTCATAATGAATGTATTTATGTGGAGCACCCTTTGTGTCCTTTGTGAAACCCCTTTGTGCGCTTTGTGGTAAAATTTTTTTTAACCACAAAGGACACGAAGAAGGCACAAAGTTCACTACAATGGGCTCACTGTGAAAACTACTCAACTGAAATTTCATCTACAAATAACCACGAATCATTTCCCGATCCTTGCTTGCCATCCGGAATTTTGCCTGCATTTTTTGCAGTGACTTTTATGAAACGTGCCGCCTGGTTCCCGAGATTAAACACAACAACATCATTCGCCTGTTTTATTTCTTCTTTTGAAATATTTCTCAAGGTCGTAAAATTTTTTCCATCATCTGAAATCGCAACTTCCATGTTCACCGGCAAATAAATCCAGCTCGGCTCATCATCATATACATCCATCGTAACTTTCGAAATCGTATCGGGTCTTCCAAGATCGATAATGGCTTCCATGTCCTTTCCCCACCAGCCCAGCCAGTTTTGTCCGTGCTTGAATAAATTTCCACGGATGCCATCAACAAGAGATTGTGCTCCTTTGCCAAAATAATTCTCGTGTGGCGGAGTCTGCAACGTAATTTTTTTTCCGGTTGATTTCGTGACAAGAAATTCCTGCTTCAAAAGATTACCTTTTTGCTTGCCGTTTTCAAAATAGGCTGCCTGAACTTTTGTGCTTTTGACAATTGTCAATGGCGACTTGTATTCCGATGAAGTTTCAGTCGGAGTATTTCCATCGAGCGTATAGAAGATTTTACCTGTTTTGAATGGCGACGAGAATTCAAACGAAACTCCGTTTTCCGTTTCAAGCGAGTTTACAGAACCTTTCAGTTCATAAATCGCTTTTGAATAATTGACATTCAACTTATCCAGAAAAGAAAAATGTTTAATAAGCCGCTTCTGAAAATCAACAGAATCTTTTAGCAAAGAAGGAGTCCAGAGTACTTCTGCCAACGCACACATCCTGGGAAGCGCCATGTATTCAACATGCTCCGGCGTTGCGATGTATTCTGTCCACACATTGCCTTGCGCGCCTAAAATATATTTCTGTTCAGGATCGCTCAACGCCGAAGGAACCGGTTCGTATGAATAAACTTTCTCAACAGTCGTGTAACCACCGATTGCCAATGGCTCATAATCCTGGCTGCCCTGGTAATGATCGAAATAACAATGAGAACCGGGAGTCATCACTACATCATGATGCTCGCGTGCGGCAGCAATTCCGCCTTCCGTTCCGCGCCAGCTCATCACCGCTGCACCCGGCGCTAATCCGCCTTCGAGTATTTCATCCCAGCCAATTATCTTTTTTCCTTTTGTCCCGAGAAATTTTTCAATGCGATGAACAAAATAACTTTGCAATTCATTCTCATTTTTTAAATGTTCATTCTGAATTCTTGCCTGGCACTTTGGGCAACTCTTCCACCTTACTTTCGGGCATTCATCACCGCCGATGTGAATATATTTCCCGGGAAACAATTCGCAGACTTCATCTAAAACATTTTCTAAAAATGTAAATGTTGAATCGTTGCCTGCGCAAAACACATCATCAAAAACTCCCCAGCCCTTTGCCACTTCAAAAGGTCCTCCCGTACAGGAGTATTTTGGATAAGAAGAAAGAGCCGCAAGACTATGACCCGGCATTTCTATTTCAGGAACGATGGTGATGTGACGCGCTTCAGCGTATTTGACAATTTCTTTTATATCGTCCTGGGAATAATATCCGCCGTAATAAACACTGTCAAATTGCTGTGCACGATAAGGGCCGATCATAGAACCATGACGCCACGCGCCTGTTTCAGTCAGTTTCGCATATTTCTTTATTTCGATTCTCCATCCCTGGTCATCAGTTAAATGCCAGTGAAAGGTATTCATCTTATACAAAGCAATCAGATCGATGTACTTCTTTATAAATTCTTTTTGAAAAAAATGCCGGCAGACATCGAGGTGCATTCCGCGCCAGGAGAAATGCGGCTGATCAGAAATTTCCAGGCACGGAATCTGAAAATTGTTTTCTTTTTTTTGGATTAACTGAAGAAGTGTTTGCAAACCATAAAGAATTCCCGCACCTTTTCCGATAACAGAAATTTTCTTCGCATTCACAATAAGCCTGTAACTGTCCGGACCAATATTTCCTGAATCAGTTTCAATAAGATTAATTATTTCATTGTAATTGTTGTGTTCAGCCGGGGTAAGTGAAAGTTCAAATCCGAAAAGGTTTTTAAGTTGCTCATTAAATATTGCAGCATCTTCTTTTGCAATACGGCCTTGAATGGTAACAATAGTTTTATGCGAAATATTGAAATACCCGTTCTTTAAATTCAGTGACGCCGGTTTAGGAATCAATGGAAGGGGATCATGCTCCTGTGCCAATGCAACATTCTGTACAAAGAAAAACAGGAGCGTCCAAAAAATTTGCTTCACCCTCACAATAGAGATATTATTACTTATTCTTTCTTCCTTCTTCCTTCTCCATCACCTCGTTCCATATCAACGATGCCGCACCTAAAATCGGTGCATCATTTTCCGGCAAAGATGACGGCAGGATCTTTACCTTATTTTTGTAGTTGTGCAACAGGTTTTTTTCAAAGCTGAGAATGGTCGGATTGAAAAGCAATTCGCCGGCCTGCGCCAAACCACCGAATAAAAATATCGCCTCGGGACTCGTATACGCAACACTGTTTGCCAAGGCAAACCCCAATAACTCGCCGGTGTAGTTGAATGCATAAAAGGCAGCTTCATCACCGTTCATCGCTTTGTCAAAAATATATTTTGCATCGATGGAAGCGATGTCAAGATTGTTGAGTGCACCTGGGTTCTCGCTTTTTAAAATTTCAAAATATGTTTTTACAATTCCCGTGGCAGAACAATACTGTTCGAGGCAACCTTTTCTTCCGCAACCGCACTGACGTCCATGCTGAATGATAATCGTATGCCCGAGCTCACCCGCAAATCCATCGTGACCGTATACCATCTTACCATCCACCACTATACCGCTACCGAGACCCGTGCCGAGTGTAATAAAAATAAAATCTTTCATTTTTTTTGCGCCGCCAAAATACATCTCACCGAGTGCCGCTGCATTTGCATCGTTTGTCAGCACTGATTCTACATTTAGTTTTTCACGAAACATTTTTGCAAGCGGGACAATGCCTTTCCATTTCAGGTTGGGAGCAAATTCGATAGAGCCGTTGAAGTAGTTGCCGTTCGGAGCGCCAAGCCCTGCGCCAATCAGCGTGCAGTCGGCAGTCGGGAGTCGGGAGTCGGCGATATGCGCGAGTATCTTATCAGACACAACACGAACCAAATCTTTCGGATCGGGAAAATCGGTTGTAGATACTTTATCTTGCAAGAGAATTTTTCCATCGCGGTCAACGAAGCCAAAAAAAGTATTGGTGCCACCAATGTCGATGCCGACTGCGATTTTCATCCTGCAATTATTAAATCTCGCTTTGTAAAATCCCGGCTTTCTCCCTTGCTTCAGGTGTCAGCGTTTCGGTAGTTCTGCTGTCGTAATCAATTCCCTGGCGCTTCAGAATTTGTTTTGCCCTCCATCCGTAAAAAGCGAGAAAGGCAAAACAGGCAATGCCTGTAATGTAGCTCCATTGGATTCCAAGGAGTTCATCTTTTGCAAGCCATCCCTGGAACAAGCTTACAATTCCTCCACCCATGATCATCATGATCAGGAAACCGGAACCCTCATTCGTTCGTTTGCCAAGACCTGCTATCGCAAGTGTGAAAATGCACGGCCACAAAGTGGAACAGAATAAACCGACACTGATGAAAGCATATACACTCACCATTCCATCTGCAAGAATACCGATGAGTAACGAAGTGATCCCCAACGCAGAAAAAATGACGAGCTGCCGCGCGGGATTTCCTTTGCTCAGCATATTCGCAATGATGATGGCAATCACTACAAAGAAATATAAATAGAACGGCTCGAGGTTATGATCGGCAAGATAATTTACAAGAAGAAAAACACCGAAGGCTGCATATGGCAAAACAATTCCCAAAAGTTGTTTTGTTCCTTTTTTCAAATCGAATGCCCCGACTGCACCTGTCCACCGGCCGATCATCAAGCTTGCCCAGAAAAGTGAAACGTATGGAGCTACCTGGTCAGTTGTTGTATGCAAATGCTGCCGCATGAATTCAGGAAGATTGGATGCTGTAGAAACTTCCACCCCTACATAAAGAAAAATCCCGATCATGCCCAGCCACAATTGCGGGTAACTGAAGACACTCGTTCTTGCCGGCTTCGAGGCTTTTTCTCCAACATGATTCTCTTCCGTATGATAAATCTTATTGGGTAGAGAAGAGAATTTAAATATCACAGCTACTATGATAAATGCAACACCCAAAATCAGGTAAGGAGTTTTAACTGAGCTCAGGCTTTCCAGCTTTGCACCTGCGGCAAGTGAACCGAAAATCGCAAGACTGACAATCACCGGTCCGATGGTAGTACCTATATTATTAATACCTCCCGCCAGGCTCAAACGCTGAGAACCCTTTTTCGGATCGCCGATGTTGATGGCAAGCGGATTCGCTGCCGTCTGCTGCAATGAAAACCCAAGTCCTACTACAAACAGTCCGCTGATCATCAAACCAAAAGAAGATGTTTCGGCAGCAGGATAAAATAACAACGTACCGAGCGCAGAAATAACTAACCCAAGTGCGATCCCGTTTTTATAACCGATCCTGTTCAGAAGATCGCCGCCTGTTGCACGTGACAGACCCCAATAAATCAATGACCCGACTGTGTATGCAACATAAAATGCAAACGAAATCATTTGGCTTTGCCACTGCTCGAGATTTAATTTTTCCTTAAAGACAGGGATAAGAATGTCGTTGGAAGCAGCGACAAATCCCCAGAAAAAAAACACGGAGATCAATATGGGCAATGACGATTTTCCTCCTGAATTCTGGTTCATACAATTGGTTTAAGGTTAAACAACCCGGCAAAACTTTGCCTTGCGTGACGCAAAGTAGAAAATAAGTCAGAATGGTTTTGACTTTGGCAGGAAAATTTAGTAACCTTTGTAAGTAGCGAATTACGAATAACTACGAATATACGAATGAGGCCTGCCATATAAAGAAGCATTCAAATAATGTATCACTCTTGTCATTCGTAAATTCGTATACGATTCGTAATTCGATACAATAAAAAAATGTCTCACTTTAAACCTCATTGTCATGAATTACTTTAAGAAAATTGAAGACTGGGGCGATGTGCACCAGAGCAAGTGGCTGGCTGTTTTCCGTATCCTGCTGGGACTGATCATCTTTTTTAAAGGTCTTTCATTCCTCGAAAACACGGATGAGATCAATGCCATGATTGCAAACAGCGCAGTGTCCATTTACGCGGTAGCGCTCGCTCACATTGTTGCACTGGCCCATTTAATGGGTGGTGTTCTCATCACGATTGGCCTGATGACGCGGCTAGCCTGTCTCTTCCAGGTTCCGATCCTCATCGGCGCCATCATTTTTGTAATGCACAAAAAGGATTTTTCTCGATTCATTCTGAACTCGGCCTTTCCATTCTCGTGTTGGCGATGCTTCTCTTCTTTATTGTTTTTGGTTCAGGAAAAGTTTCCGTGGATCAGTTCATGCGGACGCATGAACATACATGAAATTTAGAATTATAAATTGATGTTCACCGGGGAAAGGGACAAGTGGTGATGGACAAGGAAAGTTGGTGATATCGGTCTGAGAAGTTGTATTCCGGAATTGTGACCTCAAAAAAAAACGGGAACCTTTCAGTTCCCGTTTCAAATGCCGGAGTGTTTTTGTTGTTACTTTACTTTCTTCACGTTCACTGCATTTAATCCTTTTTTTCCTTCTGTAACTTCAAACTCAACCACATCGTTTTCGCGGATCTTGTCGACTAATCCACTGTGATGCACGAACACGTCTGCGTTGGTGTCGTCAGCTACAATGAAACCGAAACCTTTGGCTTCATTAAAGAATTTTACTTTTCCTGTTTTCATTGGTATTAATTTGTTCACAAAAGTCAGACGGAACCCGCTATCATCTGCCCTTGTGAGTATTTTAATTGGGTTTGCGGGTCACACAAATCGATTGATTTCATGTCAAAGGTCAAAATTAAATTTCAGGTTTACAAGGGAAGTCAATCAGCCAAAAGGGTTATTTTTAATCCTTTGACTACATTTTTTGCGCTTTCTACATCTTTTATCCCAATTTTTGGTTCGCCCGTCATCCGCCAAGCAGTTGCTTCACCAGTTGAGAAACAATTTTATTATCAGCCTTACCGGCAAAATGTTTTGAAGCAGCGCCCATCACCTTACCCATTTCAGCGGGGGATTTTGCTCCGACTTGCTCGATTATTTTTTTCAGCTCCGACTTTATTTCATCTTCGCTCATCTGCTTCGGAAGATATTTTTCTATCACCGCTATTTCTTCCTCTTCCGTTTTGGCGAGGTCAGCACGGTTCTGCTGCTTGTAGATGTCGACAGATTCTTTCCGTTGCTTTACAAGCTTCTGTAACATTTTCATTTCTTCTTCCGGTGAACCTGCTGTGCCGGAAGTTTTCGCCAGCAATATAGCCGACTTCACAGCACGCAATCCGCGAACAGTTGCTTCATCTTTCGCCAGCATCGCAGTCTTCAGGTCCTGGTTGATTTTTTCTTCGAGTGTCATGATCAATGGTTATTTGTTAAAGGTATAAAAGTTAATCAGGGACTATCTTGATTCCTTCGTCCACCGAAGCTTAGCGAAGGCAGACATCTAAAAAAATGCCCCCACCTTCCGGCAGGGGCAAATTTAAAAAGCAAAACTCAACATAAAAACAAATCGTACTTTCTTAATCTACATTGTCGTGAAGAAAGGAATTGTTAGGCTTGATTTCCGTTTTCTTCTCGTCTTCGTTGGTTAATGTGTATCGTGAAATATTTGTTTCGCTGGAATGTAATACAGAATCCAGCTTTACATTTTTCCTGCGGTAAGCCGGCTCTTTCTCGAGATCAGCAAGGTTGTTAGCGCTACCGATGCGATAGCTCAGCTCTTTCAGCTTCAGGATGCGTTCGCGTGATTTACGGAACTGCTCATCGGTTGCGCTTTCATCCGCTTCCTCATCCTGCTGCTTCTCTTCCTGCTTCAGCTCTTTTTTGTCTTCTGTTTTTATTGAAGATGTAAAATCGTCAGCAATGTTTTTTCCTCCGAATTCAAATTCAAAAGTGATTTCCTTTTCCGCCTGGGAAGAAGATGCTTCCTCCTTTTTTACAAGACTTGGTTCAGTGATGTCGCGGTCATTTGATCTTGAAACGGAAACTTCAGCACGCACTTCTTTCTTCTCATCATTGGTGAGCACATGGCGTGTAACTTTATTTCTTTCAGCTTCGAAACCTTGCTCCTGCTTGGTTTTGAAACCCGTTGCAATAATGGTCACGCTTACTTTTTCGCCCAGTGTATCATCCACGCAATTTCCCCAGATGATATCAGCTGTAAGTCCTGCTTCATCCTGGATGTAATCGGTGATAGATCCGATCTCATCCATCGTCACTTCTTTTGTTCCTGACGCAACATTCATCAGGATGTAACGTGCGCCTTTGATGTTGTTATCATTCAGCAACGGAGAAGCGAGTGCCTGCTCGACTGCTTTGATAGCGCGGTTTTCACCTTCTGCAATCGCAGATCCCATAATGGCAACGCCGCTGTTCGAAACAGCTGTCTTCACATCTTCAAAATCCACGTTGATGTAACCGGTGACGGTAATGATTTCTGCAATTCCTTTTGCAGCTGTAGTAAGAATATCATCGGCATGAGAAAATGCTTCCGACAATTTCAGGTTGCCATAGATTTCTCGCAGCTTGTCGTTGCAGATGACAAGAATTGTATCGACGTTGTTCTTCAGCGCTTCAATTCCTTCATTGGCCTGGTCTTTCCTCTTTTTGCCTTCGAATGTAAACGGGATGGTGATGATGCCGACGGTAAGAATGCCCATCTCTCTCGCCGCCTGCGCAATGATTGGCGCTGCGCCTGTTCCCGTTCCACCGCCCATGCCGGCAGTGATGAATACCATTTTTGAATCTACCAGCAGCTTGCGGATCTCTTCGATATTTTCAATCGCTGCATTTTTCCCGATCTCCGGGATGGAGCCTGCACCGCGGCCTTCCGTAAGGCTCATGCCAAGCTGAATTTTTGTAGGCACCGGCGAAATTTCAAGTGCCTGCGCGTCGGTGTTGCAGACGATGAAGTCCACTCCCTTGATTCCCTGCAGGAACATGTGGTTGACAGCGTTGCTTCCGCCGCCACCAACACCGATCACCTTGATGATCGATTCATTGTCTTTGTTAAGTTCGAATTCCATGATAATATTTTTGTTGTTGAGTTTGAGTTGCCTGCTTTATGTCTTCTATAATAATTCCTGGTCCTTGTCGTCTTCGAACCATTTCTGAATGGTGGTGAAAAAGCTTCCTTTGGTTTGAGTGCTTTGCATCACGCCCTTTCTTTCCTTGTCCATCGGGATGACCGGCTTGTCTTTCTTTTTCTTTTCCACGTCGTGGAAGCCCTTGATGACAAGACCGACTGCCGTTGCATACATCGGGCTTTTCAATTCGTCAGTTCCATTGGCGAGGTGCTCGTTCGGGTAACCGATACGCGCATCCATGCCTGTAATGAATTCCACGAGCTGAACAATGTGTCGCAATTGTGCCCCGCCGCCGGTGATCACGATGCCTGCGATCAGTTTTTTCTCGTAGCCCGAATTTTTTATTTCATAGTACACATGCTCGATGATCTCTTCCATCCTTGCCTGGATGATGTTCGCAAGATTTCTTGCAGAGATTTCTTTTGGACCGCGGCCGCTTAAGCCCGGGATGGAAATAATTTCATTCTCCTGGTTCTCGCTTGCCAGCGCTGAGCCGAATTTTATTTTGAGCAGCTCTGCCTGCTTGCGGAGAATGGTGCAGCCTTCCTTGATATCATCGGTGATGACATTTCCACCGAATGGAATCACGGCTGTATGACGGATCACACCGTCCTGGAAAATGGCGATGTCAGTAGTTCCTCCGCCGATATCGACCAGCACAACACCTGCCTCTTTTTCTTCTTCCGTTAATACTGCTTCAGAGCTGGCAAGCGGCTCGAGGAAAAGACCCTGCGTATGAAGACCCGCGCGGTTTACGCATTTGTAAATATTTTTTGCTGCCGTTACCTGCCCGGTGATGATGTGGCAGTTCGCCTCGAGACGCATCCCGGACATGCCGATCGGGTTTTTCACTCCCTGCTCGTTGTCTACGATGTACTCCTGCGGGATCACGTGAATAATCTCTTCTCCCGGGGGCATGGCCAGCTTGAACATGTCTTCGACGATGGCATCGATATCTCCCTGGCTGATTTCATCATCGATGGTTTTGCGCGTACGCATGCCACGATGCTGGAGACTTTTGATGTGCTGACCGGCAATGCCGACGAATGTGTTGTGAATTTCCACGTTCGATTTTCCCGAAGCCTCTTCTACGGAACGCTTGATGGAGTCAATCGTCAGCATGATGTTGCTGACGACGCCGCGCGTAACGCCGAGAGATTCGGTTTTACCGTAACCCAGAATTTCAATTTTGCCGAACTCGTTCTTCCTTCCGACAATCGTGCAGATCTTTGTTGTACCGATGTCGAGCCCGACAACTATATCATTGTTTTCCATTCGTTATTTTTTTGTGCAGACTACCTGGTCTTTGTATTTCAGATTAATCACATTGTATTTATCCCACCCCTGTTTGCTCATGCCTTCCTTGTAAAAAAGAAAAAGCTTGTTGAATTTTTCATCCAGCTCTTTCATCCCCTCTTTCCCTGCGCTCATGTCGCCGAGCACGATCGTTTGATTTCCCACGCGTGGCACCAGCTCGATGTCTCCTTCCGCATTTACAAAAACCTGCTGCACCTGCGCATTCCAGAATTCATGCTGCCTGATGTACGATGCAACGAGAAATACTTTTTCAATTTGCAGTGCGTGAAATGACGTATCGTTCGATTCTCTTTCCGCCATTATCCTCAGCCTGTGCTCTGCCTCCTTGTCGTACAGGTAACCATTTGCGACCGGCACCGGCGCAGAATATTTTTCTGACAACGGCATGAACACTCCCTCTTCGTCAATGTAAAAGCTCTCGTTGAAGGAGTTGATGACACGCACAACAGGGTTGCGTGGAACTACTTCAATGTGGAGTTTTCCATCAATGGTTGAAAATACTTCGGCATGGGAGACAAAAGGATTGTTATTCACTATATTTTCCAACAAAGAAATGTTAATAGCATGCATGGGTTTCCCGACGGGCGAACCAAACTTGTCGTGGATGAGCTGTTGCATATCTTCCTCTTCCAGGAGGGCGCAATCGTGCATGTCCTGGATCGTGATGGTCATTTCTTTGCACGGCATTTCCGTCTGCCATTTTTCTGTAAAGCCCACTGTGACTGCGAAAGCAACGATCACTATCAGCCACAACGTGCCTCGTCCTATCTTTTTCCACTGAAGGTCTTTGAGCTGTTTAAACATCCTGGTCCTTTTTCTTTAAATAGTTTTTGATGACGGGAACGAGCTCGTCGATATCTCCGGCACCCAGTGTCAGCAATACTTTTAACTTTTTACGCTCCAGCACCGACATCACATCTTCCTTTGTACAAAGCATCTTGTCGCTGATGGTCACTTTATCAAAAATGATCTGTGAGGTAACACCTTCGATCGGCAGCTCACGCGCAGGATAGATATCAAGAAGGATCAATGTGTCGAGCATGGAAAGGCTTTTTGCAAAGCCGTCTACAAAATCCCGGGTCCGGGAATAAAGATGCGGCTGGAAGATGCCGGTAATTTTTTCTTCCGGGTACAATTCACGAACTGACGAAATGCAGGCACGAAGCTCTTCAGGATGATGTGCATAGTCATCAATGTAAACGAACTTATTGCTGCGAACCTGGTAGTCAAATCTTCTTTTCACTCCTTTGTAAGAATGAAAAGCAGCGGCAATTTTTTCAGGGCTGATATCGAGCTGTCGAACTGCCGCAATGGCTGCCACAGCATTCTCTACATTATGAGTTCCGGGCATGTCAGAAGACAAATCTTTTATCGCCGTGCTGCTGTTGTGCCAATCGAAATGGTACTGGTGATCTTTGATTTGTATGTCCGATGCTGAATACTCACATTGATTGCTGACAGAATAGGTTGCCTGCTTCACATTGATATCCTCCAATGGAAGACCTTTCCTGTAAATCAGCTTTCCTCCCGGTTTTACCTGTTGCGAAAAAAGGCGATACGAATCTTCGAGAAATTTTTTATCACCATAAATATCGAGGTGATCGGCATCCATGGAGGTGATGACTGCAATGTCAGGATGAAGTGTCAGGAACGAGCGGTCATATTCATCCGCCTCGACAACAAAAATGCTTTTTGACGGATCATTTTTCCCAAGCAATAAATTGGAGCCGTAATTTTTTGCAATACCGCCCAGGAAAGCTGTACAATCCACTCCTGATGCGCGCAAAATATGAGCAATCATGGAAGATGTCGTCGTCTTTCCATGAGTGCCGGCAACTGCTATCGTAAAAGAATGCTGCGTGATCATCCCCAGCACTTCGCTGCGCTTTTTCACAACGAAATCATTGTCCCGGAAATAGTTCAACTCTGTATGATGCTTTGGAACCGCCGGGGTGTAAACAATAAGCGTATTCCGTTTTGCATATTCCGTATTGCGGAAAGTATTCGGAATGCGGTAGACGTCATCGGAAAAATGAATGTTCATCCCTTCATCAATCAACGCATCTGTCAACGCTGTGGAAGTTTTATCGTAGCCGGCAATTTCCTTTCCCATGGCTTTGAAATACCGCGCCAGTGCCGACATTCCAATGCCGCCGATACCGATGAAATAAACCTGGTCGATGTTTTCGAAATCCATGTTTTCGCTTGCTATTGTTTTTTATTGTTGACGAGTGAGTAAATCTCTTCTGCGATGCGTTTGGCGGAATCTTTTAATGCAAGCTTCGAGATGTTTTCTTTCAGTTGTCTTTTCTTTTCTTCATTCGAGACCAGGTCGAGCGCAACGTCTACCAGCTTCTCCTTCGCTTCGGAATCTTTCACCAGCAATGCAGCATTTTTACTGACGAGTGCCATTGCATTTTTTGACTGGTGATCTTCTGCAACATTCGGAGAGGGAACCAGGATCGCTGGCTTCTCCACCAATGCCAATTCTGAAACGGAGCTGGCACCGGCCCGCGAAACCACAACATCAGCAACAGCATATGCAAGATCCATTCGTTGGATAAAGTCGCGGGCTGTTATTCCATTTTGCTGTAGTCCCTCCGTCAGCTTTTGAGCATGGCCGTAAAACGATTTTCCCGTTTGCCACACCAGTTGAATATTTTTCTCTTTCAGCTTTTCAATCCCTGCAGCTATGCTTTCATTGATTGTGCGTGCGCCAAGGCTTCCCCCGATCACCAGCAGGATTTTTTTTTCTCCTGATAATCCAAAATGTTTCAGCCCCTCCTCCCGCCTGTTGTTCACCTTCTGAATATCCTGCCTGACTGGATTTCCTGTCAGAATGATTTTTTCCTCTGGAAAATATTTTGACATGCCATCGTACGCCACGCAGATCCGCTGCACACGTTTCGACAACAATTTATTTGTAATGCCTGCATACGAATTCTGTTCCTGTATCAAGGAAGGAATTTTCATGGATGTCGCCGCATACAACAACGGTCCGCTGGCATAGCCGCCAACACCTATTGCTGCGTCCGGGTGAAATTGCCTGATAATTTTTTTGGCCTTCATAATACTTGCAAACACTCTAAACGGCACTGATAAATTCGACAGCGACAGTTTCCGTTGAATGCCACGTATGTTTAATCCTTCAATCTTGTATCCTGCAGCCGGAACTTTTTCCATTTCCATTCTTCCGTTTGCGCCGACAAACAGGATTTCATTTTCGTTGTTCACTTCTTTTAATGCATTCGCGATGGCAATGGCAGGAAAAATATGACCGCCTGTTCCGCCGCCGCTGATGATCACTCTTATTTTACGCTGCTGCAAGCTCCGCTCCTCCTTCTTTCTTTTCTTTTTCTACCTGCCGGCTCACACTCAATACAATTCCTATCGCGAGACTCGTAAACCAGATCGAAGTTCCGCCCATGCTTAGCATCGGCAACGGTTGTCCTGTTACCGGGAACAGGTTTACAGCTACGGCCATGTTGATCATGGCCTGGAACACTAAGCTGAACGTGCACCCCACCGCGAGCAGTGTTCCGAAAGCCATCGGGCTGTGATGCAGAAACCTTATGACTCGGAAAAACAAAAGGACGTACAGGAAAATAATAAAGATGCCTCCCAGCAATCCTTCTTCTTCAATGATAATCGCGTAAATAAAATCCGAGTACGGATGCGGTAGAAAATTTTTCTGGGTACTGTGTCCCGGGAATTTTCCAACGATCCCTCCTGTAGCAATGGCAATCTTTGCCTGCTGTGTCTGGTAATTTCCCTGGTCGTCTCCTTTTACAAAGTTTTCAATACGTGCTTTCCACGTGGCAACTCTTCCCTGGCTTTTCGACAATAAAGCGATGCCGATGAAAACTGAAACACAGATGCCGCCGATCAATCCCAGTATCACAATGTATTTCATATTAATTCTCCCGATGAACATCAGGAAACAACAGGTGCAAAACAAAACTGCAGCCGTTGAGAAGTTCGCAGGTAAAATCAGTCCGCAAATGACGAGCACCGGCAGCATGATCGGGACAAAAGCCGTTTTGAAGTCTTTGATGTTCTCCTGCTTTTTTGAAAGCATCCGCGCCACATACATGATGAGTGCGAGCTTGGCTAAATCAGAAGTCTGGAAAGAAAGATTGATGCCCGGCAAGGTCAGCCACCTGCTCGCTTCATTCAGGTTGGTTCCCATCATGAGGGTCAGCGCAAGCAACGGGATGGCAAGCAGCAATGCAATCTGCGCGATCCTTGAATAGTAGGTGTACTTCACCATGTGCGCTGCATACATCAGCCCGATACCAAACAACAGGATGAACAGGTGCTTCAACAGGTAATATTCTGTGTTGCCGCTTTTGTATTTGTACGCCAGCGTTCCCGTGGAGCTGTACACGGCAACGAGCGAAAACAACGAGAGGAAAAAAACAATCATCCAGATTGTTCTGTCGCCCCTGAAATACTTATCGAGCCAGGTTACGTGCATTGCGGAAATTCTAAATTTTAAATTCTAAATTGGTTAAAGTGCTTTGACTGCTTTTTTGAATTGACGACCGCGGTCTTCGTAATTTTCGAAGAGGTCGAAGCTGGCGCAGGCTGGTGATAACAGAACCACATCGCCGTTTTTTCCAAGGCGATAACCGGCGCGTACAGCAGCATCTGCTGAATCAGTCTCCACGATTGTCTCCACCATGCCTTTGAATGCTTTGATGATTTTCTTGTTGTCCTTGCCGAGACAGATAATCGCTTTTACCTTTTCTTTCACCAGGTCGAACAGCATGCTGTAATCATTTCCCTTGTCGACGCCACCGAGAATAAGGATGACGGGCTTGCTATAGCTCTCGAGCGCATACCACGTGGAATTGATGTTGGTTGCTTTTGAATCATTCACGAACTCGATTCCGTGAACCGTGAGGACATGCTCCAGGCGGTGTTCGATGCTCCGGAAGTCTGACAGACTTTCTCTCACAACTTCCTTCCGTAGATCCAGCACACGTGCTGCGATGCCTGCTGCCATTGAATTGTACAGGTTGTGTTTCCCTTGTAATGCTAACTGGTGTATGTTCATTGTATATGTATTAGTATTGATTTGTATGTTCATGTTATCGTCTTCCAGCCAGGCTCCCTGCTGAAGTTTTTTTTTTATTGAGAATGGAAAGTGCTTCCCTTTTCCGCTTTGTTGTGACAGGTACTGTTCCGTAAGGGCATCATCGGCGCAGTAGATGAATGCATCCTGTTCCGTTTGGTTTTGCGTGATCCTGAATTTTGAATACACATATTTTTCCAGAGTATAGTCGTAACGGTCGAGGTGATCGGGTGTGATGTTGGTGAGAATGGCGATGTCGCATTTGAATTCGTACATGCCATCGAGCTGGAAGCTGCTCAGCTCAAGCACATAATAATCATGATCTTCTTCTGCTACCTGCAAGGCAAAGCTTTTTCCCACGTTCCCGCCGAGCCCTACATTCATTCCTGCTTTCCGGAGAAGATGATACGTCAGCATCGTCGTTGTGGTCTTTCCATTCGTACCGGTGATACCGATCATCTTTGCTTTTGTATAACGACCTGCGAATTCTATTTCAGAGATCACAGGAATATTTTTTGATTTGATCTTCTGAACCAGCTCCGCCTTATCAGGTATGCCGGGACTTTTAATCACTTCCGATGCTGCCAGTATTTTTTCTTCTGAATGTTTCCCTTCTTCAAATGGTATGGCATATTTCTTCAGCACATCCTTGTATTTATCCGCAATGGTTCCCTTGTCGGAAACAAACACATCGAAGCCTTTTTTCATGGCCAGCACCGCTGCACCTGTACCGCTTTCCGCGGCGCCGAGTATGACAATATTTTTTTTCGTCATCTCAGTTTCAGCGTAGCAATGGTGACAACAGCAAGCATAATCCCGATGATCCAGAAACGCGATACTATTTTTGATTCGTGGTAACCTTCTTTCTGGTAATGATGATGCAGCGGCGACATCCGGAATAACCGGTGCGCGCGTGCGTATTCAATTCCTCTTTTTCTTTTCTGGTATTTGAAATAGCTGACCTGCAGCACGACCGATAAGCTCTCGATAAAAAATATTCCGCACAGGACCGGTATCAGCAGCTCCTTCCGGATGGCAATGGCAAACGTGGCGATGATTCCGCCAAGCGCAAGGCTGCCGGTGTCGCCCATGAACACTTGCGCCGGGTAAGCGTTGTACCAGAGAAAGCCGACGCATGCCCCGACAAAAGCAGCGATGAACACCACCAGCTCTCCCGAGTTCGGGATGTACATGATGTTGAGATAATTTGCAAAGCCGAGGTTACCGGATACATAGGCAAGTATGCCAAGCGTTGCACCGATGATAGCCGATGTTCCTGTCGCCAGGCCATCAATTCCATCCGTAATGTTGGCGCCGTTTGAAACGGCAGTGATAATGAGGATGACTATCGGGATAAAGATGATCCATGCAAATTTTTGATAGCCGTCACCCATCCATGAAAGCAGCGATGAATAATCAAATTCGTTGTTCTTGTAAAACGGGATGGTTGTCTTTGTCGACTTAACAGCCTTCGAGCTGTACAGGAACGGAGCGCCTTGCTGCACAAGGTCTTTCGTATTGTACTCTTTATCTTCAATGACGATTTTATCGATCGGTAATTTTTCTTTTACGACAACATATTGATTGAAGTAGAGTGTGCAGCCGATGATTACTCCCAAACCAACCTGCCCGAGAATTTTAAATCTGCCTGCAAGACCGGCTTTATCTTTTTTGAAAACCTTGATGTAGTCGTCGATGAAGCCGATCAAACCCAGCCACACCGTCGTAACGATCATGATGATTACATACACATTCATCAACCTTGCAAACAATAATGTCGGGATGAGGATGCCGGCAAGAATGATAAACCCTCCCATGGTCGGTGTTCCTTGTTTGGTTTTTTCTCCTTCAAGACCGAGATCGCGTACGGTTTCACCGATTTGTTTTTTACGCAGCAGGCGGATGATATTTCTTCCGAAAAGCATTGAGATCAGGAGCGACAACATGATAGCTGCTGCTGCACGGAACGAGATGTACTGGAACACGCCCGCTCCCGGGAGGTTGAAATGTTTATCGAGGTATGCAAAGAGGTAGTACAGCATCTAGTTGATCTTTTGAAACATCTCCTGCAGAATTTTTTTATCGTCGAAAGGTGTCTTCACGCCTTTTATTTCCTGGTATTTCTCGTGGCCTTTGCCGGCAACGAGGATGATGTCGCCCGGCATGGCAAACTGAACAGCCGCTTTGATGGCTTCTTTCCGGTCGACAATGGAAAGCGTTTTCATTACTTCACCCGGACCAACGCCTTGTTCCATTTCATGAATGATTTCCATCGGGTCTTCTGATCGCGGGTTATCAGATGTGAGAATTACTTTATCACTGAGCTCGCATGCAATCTTTGCCATGATCGGGCGCTTGCCTGAATCACGGTCACCGCCGCAGCCTACAATCGTGATCACGCGCCCGTGACCGGCGCTTAAATCGTGTATCGTCGACAACACATTCTGAAGCGCATCCGGAGTGTGCGCATAATCAACGACCCCGATAATTTTCTTTTTCGAGGTGACGTAATCAAAACGTCCCTCAACCGGCTCGAGGTTGCTCAGTCCGGTAAGCACATCCATTTTGTTTTCTCCCAACAGGATCGCTGTGGCATATGCTGCTGTGAGATTATATGCATTAAAGGTTCCGACAAGCTTGCAATGCACTTCGTGACCGTCGAGATTCAGTATCAATCCTGAAAAATGATTTTCAATCAGCTTTCCTTTGTAGTCACCCATCGACTGCAGGCTGTACGAATATTTTTTTGCTTTCGTGTTCTGCGCCATCACTGCCCCGTTTTTGTCGTCTGCATTCACCAACGTAAAAGCATCGGCCGGCAGCGAGTCGAAAAAAGTTTTCTTCGCCTTCAGGTATTCAGCAAAAGTTAAATGATAGTCCAGGTGATCGTGTGTGATGTTGGTGAAAACACCCCCGGCAAATTTTAAACCTGCAATACGTTTCTGCACCACGGCATGCGAGCTCACTTCCATGAAGCAATGCGAACATTCTTCATCTACCATGGCAGCAAGCAATGCGTTGAGCTGGATCGGGTCAGGGGTTGTATGAGTAGATGGAATGACCTGGTCATTTACCTGGTTCTGTACCGTCGACAACAGCCCCGCACCATGCGACATCTGCCTGAAAAGACGGAAGAGAAGAGTGGCCACAGTTGTCTTCCCATTTGTTCCCGTGATGCCGACCAACTTTAGTTTTTCTGAAGGGTGATCGTAAAAGTTAGAAGCGATCTGTCCCAGCGCTGCACTGCTGTCGCCTGTACGCACGTAAGTAATGCCATCAGCAAGCGTTTTCGGAAATTGTTCACACACAATGGCAACAGCTCCCTTTTGAATTACAGCCGGTATGAACTCGTGGCCGTCAGAAACGGTTCCTCTCAATGCAACAAAAAGACTTCCTTCTCTCACCTTGCGTGAGTCAAAGCAGACATCGGTCACGACAATATCAGTCGATCCTTTAACGTCGAGTATCCCGATTTTATAAATGATGTCCTTTAAAACTTTCATCAGGTAAGATCAATAATGATCTGCTGTCCCTTTTCTATTCTTGTTCCTGCCTCAATGGATTGTTTCGATACAACTCCTTTTCCGTTCAGCTTCACACGCAAGCCGGCCCGCTCCAGTGCATTGATAGCATCCCTTGCTCCCATGCCTGTTACATTCGGCACCACGCCGGTTGAAATTTTTCTTGGTGAAAGCTGGATCATGTTGCTGCCTATGCTTGCAGAAACCCATTGCGCATCAGGATCCTGTTCGGCGATATTCACCTCAAGCTTCGCCAGCACTTTCGCCAGCTCTTTTTTTGTTCCTGCTTTTACAATCGGCAAGCTGCTCACAACAGGATCCGCTGCGCGAACGGTGTCGTGCATCTGCATGCGGTTCGAATACACTTTATCAGAAATTTCTTTGAAGACGGGCGCAGCAACGGCTCCTCCGTAATACACATCATTGGAAGGCGCATACACGACAACCATGCATGAATATTTCGGGCGATCGGCAGGAAAATATCCTACGAACGATGCCTGGTAGGTCATGTGCGTTTTATCATAGCCGAATTTGTTACTGGCAATCTGCGCCGTTCCGGTTTTACCTGCGATGCTATAGCACGATTTATTTAATGAAGAAGCCGTGCCGTTCTGGACAACACCTTCGAGAAGTTTTCTTGCCTTTGCAATCGCGTCTGGAGAAGCAATCGAGTCTTTGATAATTTTTGTAGGGAACGATTGAACCAGTGATCCGTGGTAACGTTGCTCTCTTACAAACTTTGGACGCACCATTTTACCGTTGTTCGCAATGGCATTGTAAAAGGTGAGAATCTGCAGCGGCGTCAGCTTCACTTCATAGCCGATGGACATCTGCGGCAAGGAACCTGCCCACCAGTCTTCATCCTTCAAACTTTTTATCCGCGGCATTCCTTCTCCTTCGATCTGCAACCCGAGCAGGTTGTTGAGGCCGAACTTTTTCAGGTGACTGACAAAATCCTGCTGGTGCTTGTTGTAAGCCTGGTAAATCACTTTTGATATCCCGACGTTCGAAGACGTTTCAAATGCCTGCCGCACCGAAAGGCGGCTTGACTTCGGTGGATGCGCATCTTTCATCAGGTGATCGAAAAACATGCATTGACCGTTGCCCACAAACACCGAATCATCCGGCTCTACAAGTCCATCGTCCATGGCAGCCAGCAGCGAAGCCATCTTCATCGTGCTTCCGGGCTCGGTTGCTTCTGCAATCACGTAATTGAAATCTTCGATGTAATTTCCTTCTGAAGTCCGGGAAAGATTCACGATTGCTTTTACCTCGCCGCTCTCAACTTCCATCAGCACTGCACAGCCATGATCAGCATTGTGCTTTGCCAGGTGCTCTTCCAATGCATGCTCGGCAACATCCTGTATGTTCACGTCAATTGTTGTGATGAGATCATCACCGTCTTTCGGTTCTATTTCATCTTTGTCGTTAATCGGAATCCAGATGCCCCCGGAAATTTTTTGCATCAGCCTTTTCCCGCTCACGCCTTGTAAGGCCTTATCGAAAGATGCTTCGATGCCGACCGGCTTCACCTCGCGCTGGTAACCGATCGTACGTGCCGCCAGCATTTTGAAAGGCAGCTCACGCACGTTACGTGAATCCACGATGAGACCACCCTTGTATCTCCCGAGACGTAAAAGCGGGAATGTTTTTACTTTCTGCAGCTCAGGAAAATGGACATTCCGCTGGATGAGATAGTAACGGTTGCCTTCATCACGCGCAGTAAGCAAGTTGCGTTTGAACTCACCTTTCGACTGATCAGGAAACAATGCTGCAAGACATGTTGCCAGTGAATCCACTTCATTGCTGAAGAGTTCATTCGTCAGGCCGTCGGCTTTCATGTCCATCCGCACATCATAGATGGGAACGGATGTGGCCAGCATGCTTCCGTCGTCCGAAAAAATATTACCACGCGATGCTTCGATGTTTTTATAATCCGTCGTGAGACTGTCTGCCTTTTCCTTCCAGTAGTCGCCCTGTACAAATTGTATTCTGAAAATCTGGACGATGATGGCAATTCCGAACAGGCAAATGAAGAAGAAGGCACCGTAGATGCGCACCATGATATCTTTCTTCACTTCCATGTCCTGTTTCTTTTTTATTTATCCTCCGAAGCTTTAGCGAAGGAGGATTTTCTTGTGTCTGATTATTTCTTTCCGTCCTCAACCACGATTCTCTTTGGTGGCTCCAATGATTCTTTAATCTGCATGTACTCCACAGCTTTCGCTACTTCAGAAGGTTTGCTCCTGAACATCACATCCGATCGTGTGGAGATAAACTCTGCGCGTCTTTCCTTCAGCTCAATTTTAATTTTGTCAATCTTCCGGATCGTGCTTTCTGCATAGTAGCTGTTGCCGATGTAAAACATGATGAGCACGGTGACGAAGAGGATGAAGGGCATGGCATGCACCACCTGGTTGCGGTCGAAGATTCCGAACACTCCCATGAAGCGAATCAGCTTTCGTTCCGTCCTGGACGAACGCTTTTTTTTCGGCGCAGCTTTCTCCGGCTTTGGTTCTGCTTTTATTTTATTTTCCGTCGTAGTCATATGCGTTCGGCTATTCTAAGCTTTGCACTTCTTGATCTCGGGTTCTTACTCAACTCTTCATCCGATGGCAGCAGCGGTTTTTTATGGATGGCTTTGAAAGGAACTCCCGCCGTGTTTCCATACAGGTCCTTTTCAACTTCTCCTTCAAATTTTCCTTTTGCAATAAAATTTTTGATGAGCCTGTCTTCGAGCGAATGGTAGCTGATGACAACCAGCCGCCCGCCTTTCATAATCACATCCGGGCACTGTGTGAGAAGATCTTTCAGTGCACCCAGCTCATCGTTGACCTCTATGCGCAATGCCTGGAACACTTTTGCGAAGTATTGATTCTCCAGTCCGCGATCTGCACAGCTTTGAATCAATGTCTTCAAACCGTTTACGCTGCTGATCCTGTTCCCGTTTCTTCCTTCCACAATTTTTTTTGCAAGCGTCTTTGCATTACGCACTTCGCCGTATTCTGAAAATAATTTCACGAGCTGCTCTTCGGGATAATCGTTAACGATATCAGCAGCGGTGAGCTTCGACTCGCTGTTCATCCGCATGTCGAGGTCAGCATCGTAACGAATCGAAAATCCTCTTTCAGGCACATCAATCTGGTGAGATGATATACCGAGGTCGGCGATCAGCCCGTTAACAGGCATCGAATCGTAGTATTTCAAAAAGTTCTTCAAGTACCTGAAGTTGTGACCGATCATCGTAAAACGCTGATCATTGATTGTGTTTCCTTTTGCATCCGTATCCTGGTCGAATGCGAACAGTTTCCCGTCTTTTGTTAATCGTTTTAATATTTCTTTCGAGTGTCCCCCTCCGCCGAATGTGACATCGACGTAAATTCCTCCAGGCAGAATGTTGAGACCGTCAACACTCTCTGCGAGCAGAACAGGTTCATGATACATCGTTTCCGTCCTTTTTCTTTCCCATCACCTTCTCCGCCAGCCTGGAATAATTGGATTTATCGTCTTTAAATATTTTGTTGAACTCCTTTTGCGACCAGATCTCGATGCGGCCAGCATAGGCGTACAGCACGATATCCTTGTCAATGCCTGCGTATTCCAGCAGCTGCTGCGGCAACAGCAGCCGGTTGGTATTGTCAAGTTCTACTACAGTAGCTCCCCTGTTGAACTTCCGGATGAATTCCCGGTTTTCCTCCACGAACAAATTCAGGTTGTTTACTCCTTCACTGATCTTGTCCCACTCCCTTCGCGTATACAGCACAAGATGCTTTTCGATGCCGCGATGCACGACATAGATCGCCTGCTCCTTTACGGGTATTTGTTTTTTCAAACCCATAGGAAGAAGAAAGCGACCCTTCGAATCCACAGTGCTGGGATACTCGCCGATAAAACCCGCCATCCAAGATTTTTTTTGCAGGCGCTAATGTAAAATACTTTTTACCACTTCCTACCACTTTTCCCCACTTTGTTGAAAACTTTCCGAAAAAGACGTTTTAAGGGAAGTCCGGTACGCGATACAGCTCCTTTACAGAAAAAAGGATGAATGCCTTTGCACCGCCTCTTTAATTTAGAATTTAGAATTCAAAATTTAGAATCCTCTTGCCCGGGCCTACAATAAATAGCAACCGACCTGCTGTTGATCAAAACATTTTCCCGTTTTGCTTTTCTTTTTTGCAATCACCTATATTTGAGCAAAGTTTTTTATGCACTACACAGTAAAACGCGAAAACGATTTCCAGTTTATTGAAGAAGGAAGCGGACCTACATTGCTGCTGCTTCATGGTTTGTTCGGGGCCCTGAGCAACTGGGTGGATGTCGTGGAACGCTTCTCAAAAAAATACCGCGTCGTCATTCCACTGATGCCGATCTATACCTTACCCATCCTGAATACGAATGTGAAGGCGCTTGCCAGGTTTGTCACCGATTTTATTGAATACAAAAACCTGTCAGACATTATCCTAGTAGGCAACTCACTGGGCGGCCATGTTACATTAGTATACGTAAAAGAGCATCCTGAAAAAGTAAAAGCGATGGTGCTTACGGGAAGCTCTGGATTGTATGAAAATGCCATGGGTGGCTCATTCCCGCGAAGAGAAGATTATGATTTCATCAAACAAAAAGTAGAGATTACTTTTTATGATCCTAAAACAGCTACGAAGGAATTGGTGGATGAATGCTACGGTATCGTAAATGACAAAGGAAAGCTCATCCGGATTCTTTCACTTGCAAAATCTGCGATCCGCCACAACATGAGCGACGACCTGAAAGACATGCGTACTCCCACTTGTCTCATCTGGGGTAAACAGGATACGGTGACGCCACCTGAAGTCGCCGAAGAATTTCATCGCTTGCTCCCGAACAACGATCTTTTCTGGATTGACAAATGCGGCCATGCACCAATGATGGAACGGCCGCATGAGTTCAATGATGTATTGGAGAAGTGGCTGGATGGCCTGAAAAATTAATATTCTTCCCACCCTTAGTGCTTCTTAGTGTACTTCGTGTCTTAGCGGTTAATTTTTTACCACCAAGACGCGAAGTACATAGGAAAATAATTCTAACACTTTTATTTTTCATTCTTTTGCATTCTCATGATTATTAAAGAAGCTGCGTTTTTAGTCAGCAACACAAACGTTGAAAAATGTCCGGCACCGGTGAAGCCGGAGTATGCATTTATCGGGCGAAGCAACGTTGGCAAGTCATCGCTCATCAACATGTTGACAGGCAGGAAAAATCTCGCAAAGACTTCATCAACGCCGGGCAAGACCCAGCTCATCAATCATTTTATCATCAACGAAAAATGGTACCTCGTCGATCTTCCCGGCTATGGCTATGCAAAGGTTTCCAAAACTTCAAAGGCAACCTGGGAGAAAATGATTCGCGACTATTTGCTCACACGAAAAAATCTCATGAATGTTTTTGTGCTCGTTGATTCACGCCTGGAGCCTCAGAAGATTGATATTGAATTCATCACCTGGCTGGGAGAAAAACAGGTTCCGTTTTCCATCGCTTTCACAAAATCCGACAAGCTGAAAAAACAGCAGATTATCTACAGCGTTGAGCTGTATAAAAAAGAGCTGAAGAAAACATGGGAAGCGCTTCCGCCGCTGTTCATTACATCGGCCGAAAGCAAAACCGGCAGGGATGAAATACTGAGTTACATTGAAGAGATTAATAAAGAATTTATAATCCCAAAACAGTAAGGAATTATTTTAGCTGCAGATTAACAGATTAAATTAAGGCGGAAATTGAAAATTCAAATCTTTTTAATCTGCGGCATTTTTTTAACCATAAATTCGGAGCACACAATAATTTACTGTTTGCTGAACAAAGATGCTTTCGTTGCAAAGCTCTGCGAAAACTTCCTGATCTCTTCTGCATTCATCGCATCCTGCGTTGCACGTTGGTATGTATCTGCCATGCTCATAAAGCTTTCGTAAAAAAATCGCTTCATGTCATCGATGGGCATGTCTTTCGTCCAGAGATCAATTCTAAGACTGGTATGTTCCTGGTTGTCCCAGACGGCAAGCATCGTAGCGCCGCAATCTTTTTTTCCACTCACGCCGCTGTCTGCAGCTTCCCACTGGATGCGCTCAGGAATTTTTTCATCGTCGAGTGCCACCGTAAATTTTATTTCTGATTGTTTTCCCATCTGTTTATTTCAATTTCTAATATAGAATTTCGATATGATTAAAATTTTTGCCGCAGAGTAGAATATTACTTTGCCGGTTTGTATTTGGCATCGTTCAATATTTTTTTTGAATCATTTTCAATCATTAGCCTGTCCAGTGTAAGAGCCGGGTTGTTCTTCATATACGCCTGAACAATTTTCCATCCCATCCATTGCCCGATGGCGCCCGGCGAAGCTTTCGGCAAACCATTGGTAGTAGGACCATCATTCAGGAATTTCATGACTTGGTTCTGGTCTGTTGAGAAAAGAAGTTTCTGGTCAATAAAAAACGCCCAGGTATTTTTTTCATTTTCAATGCACCATTTTAACTGCGCAGATGTGTAACCGGTCTTGATGGTGTCATGCGTTTCCGGCATCATGGCATCCAGGAAATATAAAATCTTTCCGAAATAGATCATCTGGGTGAGAAAGTCGTTGTGTGATTCATCCTGCTCCCATTCACTCTGCGCCCAGCCACGCATGCAATCGGACGCGATGTATTCTTTTCTCATCCTGTTGATCTTGTACTGTGGAAACTGCAGGCCGGGATAATATTTTGAATCGCTTCCCAGGTACATGTCGAGCCCGATGCCTAACGCACTGTCGGCTGCAACGATTGCATAATTGAACCCGCTGATAAAAGTAACAACGGAAGGAACTGCCTTTTGCGGGAAGTAATACCGGTAATGCCTGAAAGCATCAGTCAATTGCTGATCAATGGTCGTAAACTCATGAAATATTTTTTCCGATGCCTGGTAGATCTCGCTTACATCACTGTCGATTGTAAAATCCCTCAGCCGGTTTTTCAGCAGGGATGTATCAGGAGTTCCTGCCTGCAACAGCTTATAGCAGAACAGGTCAAAAAAGCTTTTGTATTTCTTTTGCAATGAAGAAATGTTTTCTGCTTGTGTTGAAAATAAATCCTCTTCAAAACGCAATGTCTTCACCTCCACCGGAATTGCCGAAACATCCACATCCTTCGCACGACGCTTGCAGGAGGTGGTCAACACGATCGTGTACAAAAAAACGAAGCACGCAATCAGCTTCGACATCGAAATTTTTGGTAACATTGCACTTCAAATAATCAACGCAAAGATGAAAAAGATATTCTTAATCGCATTCGTGGTAATTCTTGCCGGAACAAAATTGTATGCACAGGATGAACAGAAGCTGCATTTCGGTTTGAAAGCCGCTCCATCACTGGCATGGCTGACGAGTGACTCAAAAGGATTTGCTTCCAACGGAACCAAACTCGGATTTACTTACGGACTGATCACCGAGTTCAATTTCAGCACGCACTACGCTTTTGCAACCGGCATTGAAGTAGCTTACCGTGGAGGAAACTCTAAATTTTCTTTCACTACCAACGACACTATAACGAATGTCGTGGAAACGAAATACAACCTTCAGTACATCGAAATACCGCTTACATTAAAACTCAAAACAAATGAAATCGGTTACCTCACCTACTTTCTACAGTTTGGGATTGCACCGGGATTTAATATTCGCTCCAAAGCTGATATAAAAACTACGACTCAATCTCCTAATATTGCTTCAACAGCGGTTGAATTAACAGGCGAAGACATAAAGGATAATATCAATGCCCTGAACGTATCGATGATCATAGGTGGCGGCGTGGAATATACATTAAGTGGAAATACGGTGCTTCTTGCAGGTATCACTTTTAGCAATGGTTTCCTGGATGTGGTAGATGGAGATGCGATTAAGGCGAACAGCGATTACCTTGCCCTTACCATAGGGGTTTTGTTCTAAACCAAAAGGAAACATCTAACTTTGCACCCGTTCCGCTTTTGCAGAACGGGTTTTTAATTTTCAGTCATGAAGATTTCTCTTGCCCAGCTGAATTATACCATTGGTGATTTTGAAAAAAATATTTTCAAGATCCGTGCAGCTATCCAGAGTGCAAAAAAAGAAAAGTCAGATGTAGTTGTTTTTGCGGAGCTGGCCATTTGCGGCTATCCTCCTTTGGATTTTCTAAGCTTCAAAGATTTTACTGACCGCTGCAGGAAAGCGGCGGAAGAAATAGCAAAAGAATGTACAGGGATCACAGCCATTATCGGCTGCCCGGCCGTGAATCCAAAATTGGAAGGGAAGAATCTCTTCAATGCTGCATTCGTGCTGGCCAACGGAAAGATCGAAGCTGAAGTTCACAAGGCCCTGCTTCCGAATTACGATGTGTTTGATGAGTACAGGTATTTTGAATCCGGAACAAATTTTAGATGTATCACCGTTGGTCAAACAAAGATTGCCCTGACAATTTGCGAAGACCTGTGGAACATAGAAGATGACCCGATGTATATTTCATGCCCGATGGATGAGCTGATCAAAGAAAAACCGGCGCTCATGATCAACATCGCTGCTTCACCATTTGACTATGCACATGCAGAAAAAAGAAAAGCCATCCTTCAACGGAATGCCCTGCAATACAAGCTTCCTGTTGTGTACGTCAACCACGTCGGTGCACAAACGGAATTAATTTTTGACGGCGGTTCACTTTTCATGAATGAAAAAGGAGAAGTGATGCTCGAGATGAAATATTTCGAAGAGGATTTTGTGAGTGTGCAATTCAACACCGGACAAAATCCTGCCATTGAAGTTCCCTCGCAATACACAAATCGCAATACGCAAACCAACTCTCCAAAGACAGAACGCATTCACAACGCACTCATCCTTGGCATTCGTGATTATTTTGCAAAAGAAAATTTTTCGAAAGCCATATTGGGATTATCGGGTGGCATCGATTCGGCTCTCGTACTTTGTCTTGCTGCAGAAGCGCTTGGTGAAAAAAATGTAAAGTCGGTGCTGATGCCTTCTGCATTTTCTTCAAAAGGTTCGGTGGATGATTCTGTTGCATTGGCAAAGAACCTCGGTACAGAATACGAAATCATCCCGATCGAAAAAGTGTACGAAGAGTTTTTGCAATCACTGAAAACGCAATTCAAAGATCTTCCATTCAGCGTAGCCGAAGAAAATATCCAGGCACGCGTGCGTGGAACGCTTTTAATGGCGCTCTCAAATAAATTCGGTTACATTTTACTCAACACCTCCAATAAAAGTGAGCTGGCTGTCGGGTATGGAACATTGTATGGTGACATGGCCGGCGGTTTGTCCGTGATCGGTGATGTATACAAAACAGAAGTGTTTAAGCTCGCTGCGTATATCAACCGCAATAAAACAATCATCCCAGAAAACATTCTTACAAAACCACCTTCAGCAGAACTTCGTCCAAACCAGAAAGACAGCGATTCTCTTCCTCCTTATGAAATCCTCGATCCTCTTTTGCTGCAATACATAGAGGAACGTAAAGGCCCGAATGAGCTCATCGCTGCCGGCTTTGATGAACAACTTGTCAGGCGCGTTTTGAAAATGGTAAACACCAACGAATACAAACGTTACCAGACGCCGCCGATCCTCCGGGTTTCACCAAAAGCTTTCGGGCTTGGCAGGCGTCTTCCGATCGTAGGGAAATATCTTTCCTGATTATCAGATTCATTCTGTTGATAAACATTTTTCAGAGTGGTCATCCCTGCACAATCGCCTTATAATTTTACGCTTCTAATTAAATTCTGTAATGAAAAGAAATTTATGTGCTTCCCTGCTTATTTCAATTGCAGTTTTGTTGACTGGCTTACCGGATTCAGCTTCTGCTCAGGCCTTCAAGGAAGGTGACAATATTTTGAGTCTTGGACTTGGTTTCGGGAGCTCATTAGGAGGATATTCTTATTCATCAACAACTCCTGCCATCAGTCTTCAATTTGAACATGGACAATGGGATGTAGGCGGACCAGGAACCATCAGCCTGGGTGGTTATATCGGTTTCAAAAGTTATAAATATTCCAACGTATACTATTCAGAGAAATGGAATTATACTGTAATCGGTATACGAAGCGCTTACCATTACAGTGGTTTCAAAAATGATTTCCTGGATGTATATGGAGGACTGATGCTGTCTTATAATATAGTCAGCTATTCGTTTGACAGCGACAATTACTTCTATAATAATTACGGCGGCTCTTACACCAACGCATTAGGCTTTTCGCTTTACATCGGTGGTCGTTATTTTTTCACCAATAATATTGGTGCATTTCTGGAACTTGGCTACGGAATATCCTACGCTACACTTGGCGGAAGCTATAAGTTTTAAGCAGATCTCTTTAAAACAAAAACGGTTCTGAAATTCAGAACCGTTTTTGCTTTCATTATACAGGCGTCTTAATTAAAATCAGTTGATTGCCCAGGTTTCTCTGCCCTGGAGCAATGCATCGAGATTGCCCTCTCCTTTTTTTGCAGTCATCTGGTCGATCTGCACTTTCATTTTGTCTTCGTAGCAAGGGCGCTCCTCTACATAAAATACTCCGAATGGTCTTGGCAGGTGGTTTGGATTTTTAGGATTGTCAAAGAACCTGGAAAGTATTCCCGCCTTCACACGGTCGCGCTCGTCATGAATCCACACCTCGTTTGCTGAAGTGCCGTTGTTCATGTCCACGATCACAGGGCTGAATCCATCCAGCTTAATTCCTTTGTCACCGGTTTCACCAAAGATGAGCGGCTTGCCATGCTCCATGAAAAGAGTTTCATTTTTCTTGGAAGATTTTTCGGTGAAGACTTCAAATGCACCGTCGTTAAATACATTGCAGTTCTGGTAGATCTCTACGAACGAAGCTCCCTTGTGGGCATTGGAACGTTTCAGAATTGCCTGCAGGTGCTTCGGATCACGATCCATGGAACGTGCGACGAATGTTGCATCGGCACCCATGCACAATGCAATCGGGTTGAAAGGATGATCAACAGAACCCATTGGTGTGGACTTGGTCACTTTCCCTTCTTCTGACGTCGGGGAATATTGTCCTTTCGTCAGCCCGTAAATTTCATTGTTGAACAATAAAATATTGATGTCAAAATTTCTCCTGAGTAAATGAATCATGTGATTACCGCCAATGGAAAGTCCGTCGCCATCACCGGTCACCAGCCAGATGCTGAGTTCCGGTCTCGTGGCTTTCAACCCGCTCGCTATTGCCGTAGCACGACCATGAATGCTGTGCATTCCAAACGTTTCCATGTAATAAGGAAAACGGGAAGAGCAACCGATCCCCGAAATGAAGACAATGTTCTCTCTCGGTATTCCCAATTCCGGAATCGTTGTCTGGGCCTGTTTTAAGATAGAGTAATCACCGCAGCCGGGGCACCAGCGTACATCCTGGTCGGTGACAAGGTCTTTCGATGTTAATTTTTCCGGGCTGTTTGTTGCGTTGGTAGGTTCCATTTTTATTTCGATATTCTTTTGATCGGTTCGTTCCTTATTTCAGTTTCTCTTCAATCTTTGAAAAAATTTCTTCAGCGGTGAAAGGCATTCCCTGAACTTTATTCAGTCCCTCTGCCGGGATCAGGAATTTATCACGGATCATTTTGATGAGCTGTCCTGAATTCATTTCCGGGATCAGCACGTGCTCAAAATTATAAAGCAGTTCACCTAGATTTTTCGGAAACGGCTTGATGTAATGAAGATGTGAATGAGAAACATCATAGCCTTTGCCCCGCGCTTTGATCACCGCGCTTTTGATTGCCCCATACGTTGATCCCCATCCAAGAATCAGCAGCTTGCCTTTGTTTGTTCCTACTTCAATTTTTTGTTCCGGAATATAGTCGGCGATCTTCTCCACCTTGGCTTCGCGCATCTTTACCATGAACTCATGGTTCTGCGGCTCGTAGCTGATGTTGCCGGTTTCGTGTTGCTTTTCAATTCCGCCGATGCGATGCTCCAATCCTTTTGTCCCGGGAATGGCCCACGGGCGTGAAAGTTTTTCATCTCTTTTATAGGGAAGGAATTTATCGCCTGCATTTTTTTCTTTGATAAATTTCACCTTGATCTCAGGCAAGTCAGCGGACTTTGGAAACTGCCACGGCTCAGCACCATTGGCAATGTAACCATCTGTGAGAAGTATAACAGGAGTCATGAATTCAATTGCAAGACGGCATGCTTCATATACCATTGTAAAGCAATCCGAAGGAGAAGCTGCAGCAATCACCGGGATCGGTGCCTCACCGTTACGTCCGTAAACGGCTTGCAGCAAATCACTTTGTTCTGTCTTGGTAGGAAGACCTGTTGACGGTCCGCCTCGCTGCACATTAATAATTACCAGGGGAAGCTCGAGCATAAGCGCGAGGCCCATCGCTTCCGTTTTCAAAGCAATACCGGGACCAGAAGAAGCAGTGACGCCGAGTGAACCTCCGAAGCTTGCGCCGATTACGGAACAGATGGCAGCAATTTCATCTTCCGCCTGGAACGTTTTTACACCAAAGTTTTTATGTTTCGACAGTTCATGCAGGATATCAGAAGCAGGAGTGATCGGGTATGTACCATAAAACAACTGCAGCCCGGATTTTTTTGCAGCTGCAATCAAACCGATAGCAGTTGCCTGGTTTCCCATGATGTTCCTGTAAACGCCCGCCGGCATCTTCGCAGCATTCACTGTAAAGCGCGTGGTAAATTCTTCGCGTGTATCTCCGAAATGATAACCTGCTTTCAGCACGCTCACGTTCGCATTTAATATTTCAGGTTTGTTGCCGAACTTTTCCTGGAGGAATTTCAGTGTGTGTTCCATCGGCCGGTTGTACATCCAATAGAGAAACCCAAGCACAAACATATTTTTAGCGCGGTCGATTTCTTTTGTTCCAAGACCGGAATCCGTCAGCGCCGCACGCGTCATCTTGGTAACATCCATCTTGATGACATGATATCCTTCAAGCGAGCCATCTTCCATTGGATTTTTTCCGTCCGCCACTTCTGCCAACCGGAGATTTTTTGAATCAAACCCATCGGTGTTGGCAATGATGACACCTCCTTTTTTGAGATGCCTGAGATTTGTTTTTAAGGCAGCGGCATTCATCGCCACGAGTACGTCGCAGTAGTCGCCCGGTGTAAAAATCTCCACGCTTCCAAAATGGAGCTGGTAACCGGAAACCCCTGCCAGCGTGCCCTGCGGAGCCCTGATTTCAGCAGGGAAATCAGGAAATGTGCTAAGATCATTGCCAAAAAGTGCCGCTGTATTGGTAAATTGTGTCCCCGTCAGCTGCATTCCATCACCTGAATCACCGGCAAATTTGATGATTACATTCTCGAGGACTTCATTGTGTCTCTCCATGTATTTGTTGGTCTTTTAAGAAAATCACGCAAAGATAATGATTTCATCAGCACGCGAGTCGTTGCGGGAGTATTTTGAGGATAGTATTTGCTCTTATGTCCTTCCGAAATAAATTTCACTATAACTGCAATTTCTCATGGCAAATTGCAGCCTCTAAATGCAACCCTGACCGGGGTTTCAGAGTACATGATACCATGAATTTTAAGAGCAGTCCGAATACCGCTTCACACTGGCTGAAGAAAGAAATTCCACTTGGCATAGCCATGCTTCTGATACTGGTGACAGGGATGAGTGTCTATTATTTCGTTCCACGTTCTCCTATAATTATTGAAAGCCATCAAAAGCCTGTAAGTTGTCCGCAATCCATGGAGCAGCTTCGGCTCAATGACTATAAGTTCACTCATCCCCTGCTCTTTGTTGATGTACCGAATGAATCAGAGGCAATGACAGGGCTGAAAGAAAAAGTCATGGCATTGATCTCGCACGAGAAATCATCGAATCTTGCAGGCGATGTTTCTGTTTATTGCAGGAAGCTGAACGACGGGTCATGGTTCGCTGTTAACGGTGACAAACACTATACGCCGGCAAGCCTGATGAAAGTAGTATTCCTCATCGCCATCCTTAAGCAGGCAATAACAGATCCCGGCCTCCTGGAGAAAAAAGTGTTTTTTGCAAAAACGTTCCAGACAGGATACAACCAGGATATTAAAAATTTTACGCTCAAGGAAAATAAATATTACACGATCCGTGAATTGTTGAATGACATGATTATCTATTCAGACAATGATGCGCTTGCACTCATTTCACAACAGTCTAAGCCGGCAGTCATCAATAAACTTTTCAGGGATCTCGGAGTGACGGCGCCACCGGAAGATCCATCAAAGGGAAGCGAATATGTTGTGACGATCACCGACTACTGCAAACTCTTCCGCATCCTGTACAACAGTCATTACCTGACCAACGAATATTCAGACCTGGCTTTGAACATGCTTTCACAAAGCACTTACAGGGACGGCCTTCTAAAGGATATCAATCCTGGTTTTCCGGTTTCTCATAAGTTCGGTGAGCGGGTTGTAGGCAATTCGGCGCAGCTTCACGAAATTGGAATTTTCTATTCTGAAAACGAGCCTTATTTGCTGGGCGTGATGTCTGAAGGTAGTGATTTGAAGCAGCTTTCGCAGGTATTGTCAGAGATTTCAAAACTCGTTTACCAGCATTTCAACGGCAGAAGCTGAAATTATCCATTGCGAAGAAGCCCGTCGGTACATTAAAACATTTATTATATTTACACTGAAGTCGTAGTCATGAACACACCCGCGACTTTGACACACAACATGAAACGAATGCTTCGGAACAAACAGTTTCCCGTTTATCTTTTATTGCTATCTGCTGTCGTTGTTTTTCCAGGTTGTGAAAAAAAGAACAGTCGTTATACCAACGATCGTGAATTCGTTTTTGCGCTTCCCGGAGTATTTCAATACGATAATACATTTAAAGATTCTGTCACTTATTTTAAGTCTGACTGCATCAACGATGCCACTACTTTTTTTATCGACAAATATAAATTCCAGGATACTGTCAAGATAGATAACGAAGGTGAACGCAGTCCTTACAATGGGCCGGAACTGATCTCGGGTGACAGCGCATCACTGCGCAGGCTCAGGGATTCGCTTTCATCAGACGGATTCCAGATCATTCCCGATTACAACATGTCTATTCCTGTAAACTGGTCGCTGAATTCAAAAAGCGGGTTGTATTACCCGATTTATGTTGTGAATGAAACAAATTCCAATAAGCTGTTTACCGCAAGAGATCGTTATGTTTCCGCCATCCAGGAAGCAAAAGACAGGAAAGGAAAGTGGAGGCCGATCGAATCAAAGAAATTTGATTTTATCGGAAACGGAAGATGGGCGCTTATCATCCATCCTTACGAGTATGCTTTATTTATCACTGCCAAATACGAGGGACCGTATAAAACACTGATACGTATACGGATGCGTATCGGGGATGTCACCTACTTATCCAAAGCTTTTGAAGGATCAATTGATGAAAAACAATTTTACCTGAAAAAAGATTCGTACCAGTACAACGAGTTTAAAAAAGACGTTTCGGCTTCCATCACGCGACGTTTCCTGGGTGCCGTACCCCTGGAGAATGACCAGCAATAACCGACTGTACACTATTTTCTTAAATTTCCCGTTGCTATCCTGTTGAAAGATTTCGATGTAAATCATTCTTACACGGATTTCTTTTTATTTATTTTTACCCCGAACTATTATATAAGAAAAAACTCCCATGAATAAAATTCGATTGATTGCCGCATTCTCTTTTGCTATGCTGACCTTTCATGTTGCCTCGGCATTGAGCCCGTCACGCGAATACAAATTGAAGCCAGAAAAATACGGTATGACTTATAAGGAAGAAAAAATTCCGACAAAGGATGGTGCAACGTTGAATTCATGGTTCTTTGAGACCACAAAAAAAACAACCAACTGGATGGTGATCAGTGGCAGCGGTGACGGCAATATGTCCGACAACATTGAACTGGCCGGGCAGTTTTTGTCTGCAGGATGGAATGTATGCATGTACGATTACCGCGGTTACGGGGCGAGCAGCGAATTTCCTGTTGATCCTGATACATACATCTATCCCCAGTTTACAACCGACCTCAACGCTGTGCTTGATTACCTGCGCAAGTCAAGAGCAATTACAAAATTTGATTTGTACGGAGTGAACATCGGCGCCGGGCTTGCCTTAGGTGTCGGGTTGAACCGTACCGAAACGAGAAAAGTGATTGCCGATGGCCCGTGGACAGGACTGGAAATCATGAAAAAGAAAATCAAAGAAAAAAAATCGAAAGATGTAATTATCCCATTCGGCTATGATAAAAACATGGAGCCGATGTATGCATGCGATAAAATAAGGTCGAATGTTCGCGGTGTCATGATCATCGTATCTCCACAGGATGAAATGCTGAATCCGACAGACATGAAAATACTGAAGTGTGCTACACAAACTTATGTCGTAACAACAAGCCCTTCGAATGCCCAGAATTTTTCAACGGATAAAAATGCTTATTTCGAAAAGGTGAGTAAATTTTTAAACCAGTTTTGAAAATAATGACCAATTACCAATGGATCAATTCATCAATGAATACCTAATGTTCAGTTTATAAGACACGACATTAGAAGTTGTATTTTGAAAATTGTTTGATGAATTGATCCATTGGTAATTGGTCATTAAAAAAGGAGTGATTGACGTCACTCCTTTTTTTTATTTGTATGTTTTTATTTTATTCAATGCCCACTGCCTGCACCGATTTTATTTCAGGAACATGATTGAGAATGGTTTGCTCGATGCCCGCTCTTAATGTCATCGCGCTCATGGAACAGTTGCAGCAGGCACCATGGAATCTCAGCCTGACCACCATTTCATCCGTTACTTCCAGCAGGCTTACATTTCCACTGTCAGCTTCCAGGTACGGACGAACCTGTTTCAATGCTTCTTCAACCCGGATATATATGCTGGCATTGGTATTCATGATAAAGTTTTAATAAGCAGTTGCTTCCACTTTTTTTGTCGGTTCAACCGTTGCATTCCTGATGGAAACCCTGCGCGCCACCTGGTCTGCGATTTCCATAAAGGCAAGCGCTGTTGGAGTATTTTCCTCCAGCACTGCAGGATGTCCGCTGTCACCACCTTCACGGATACTCTGCACCAAAGGTATCTGCCCGAGAAAAGGAACATTCATCGTTTCCGCCAGTTGCTTGCAACCATCTTTTCCGAAGATGTAATATTTATTTTCGGGGAGCTCTGCCGGTGTGAAGTAAGCCATGTTTTCTACGACGCCAAGCACAGGAACATTTACAGCCGGTAGTTGAAACATGTTGATGCCTTTCTGTGCATCAGCAAGTGCAACGTGCTGCGGCGTGCTGACAATTACAGCGCCTGTAAGGGGCACTGCTGAAACAAGCGTGAGATGAATATCACCCGTTCCCGGCGGAAGATCGATGAACATATAATCAAGCTCACCCCATTCTGCGTCGCTGAAGAGCTGGCGCAATGCCTTGCTTGCCATCGGGCCCCGCCATGGAATGGCTCTTCCGGGATCAACAAGAAAACCAATCGACAACATCTTCACTCCGTATTTTTCTATCGGGAGCATAAATGTTTTTCCGTCCTTTTCATTGACAAACAACCGCTCGTGCTCAACACCAAACATGATGTGTTGCGACGGACCGTATATATCTGCATCAATCAAGCCGACCTTCGCTCCTTTTTTTGCAAGTGCAACTGCAAGGTTGGCTGCTACAGTTGATTTTCCAACTCCTCCTTTCCCGGAGGCAACGGCTACAATATTTTTTACGCCGGGTAACAGCTGGGCATCTTTTGTTCTGCCAGTTGTAGTACGCGATGTCATATTCACCTTCACCACCGCTTCTGCATCCACATAATGAACGATGGCGTTCACGCATGCTCGTTCAATCAATGCCTTTAAAGGACAAGCAGGCGTAGTAAGAATAACTGTAAAGCTGACGTTCTTGCCATCAACATTTACATCTTCAATCATGTTGAGTGTCACCAGGTCTTTTTTCAGATCCGGCTCTTCCACATAACGAAGTGCATCTATTACCTGTTCTTTTGTGATCGACATTGATAGTTGTTGTTTACGGTTTACTGTTGAGCCTGCAATGGAAATGCCCGGGAATAAGCTGATTTCAGAGAGAAGAATCGTGTGTAAAGATACGAAAGAGGCATGAATACTTCCTCTCAAAAGAGTACAACAGGGAAGTTATAGTTTCAGTTCGAGGGCAGGATCCCAGAAAAAAAATTTAAAATCCTGAACCTGGTCCTTTTTGACCTTTATTTTTTCCTTTTCCAGCAGTTCTTTCATCTTAGTCGGGGTTTCGAAATGATGCTTTCCCGTCAGCAGCCCCGCGCTGTTTACAACCCGGTGAGCAGGTACTTTCGGGCGCACATGACCGGCGTTGTTCATCGCCCATCCAACCATCCTTGCCGAGCGCGCGGCCCCGAGATATTTTGCGATGGCGCCATACGATGTCACTCTTCCTTTCGGGATGAGGCGCGCAACAGCATACACCTGGTTAAAAAAAGAATCGAGGTTTTCACTTTTACTCATGCCAGCATAAATTTAAGATAGCAGATACGTGCTCCCTGCTGAAGAAAAATTTTCTCATACGTCGTCTGGATTTTCAGCTCTTCTTCTTTTAATTCTGAAGAATATAGATCATCCGTAGAGGCCAGCAAACGGAATTTATTTTTATCGATGATGTCCATTGTATATTGAAACAAGTCATAATTATCTGTCTTCAGGTGAACAATCCCTCCCTCGCGCAGGATATTCCTGTACATGCTTATGAACCGGGGTGAAGTCAGGCGTTTCTGCTCCCGGCTTTGCTGCGGCTGGGGATCAGGAAAGGTGATCCAGACTTCATCCACTTCTCCCTGCGCAAAATAACTTTCAATGTATTGAATCTGGATCCTGAGAAAACCAACATGCTGCATGTGATTTTCCAATGCAGTTTTTGCCCCGCGCCACAAACGCGCTCCTTTAAAATCAATCCCGACATAATTATTGTGAGGAAACATGGTGGCCATGTTTACTGTGTATTCTCCACGTCCGCAACCCAGCTCGAGCACAATTGGCTGGCTATTCCTGAAGAACTCCTGCTTCCAGGCGCCTTTGATTTTATCATCCACGGGTGGATAAACCAGTTTCGGCTGGATCAAATTTGAAAAAATTTCGTTTTCAGCAAATCGCTGCAGCTTACGTTTGGTCATACTCCGGCATGGATGATAGCGCTGCGAATTTACGAATGTGGGTTGTATATTCGTATCGATTCATTAGATCTTTCTTTATGAAAATACTGGTCGCCCCGCTTGACTGGGGCCTTGGTCATGCTACCCGCTGCATTCCGCTGATAGAAGAATTTCTTCAGCAGGGAGATGAAGTTATTGTTGCTGCCGAAGGAAATGTCGAGAGTATCCTGAGAAAAGAATTTCCCGGGATTAAATTTGTTTTCCTGAGAGGATACAGGATTCGCTATTCAGCTGCGTTGCCGATGAGTCTTTCCATTTTTTTTCGGCTACCCGGAATGCTACGAAGAATTTTTATCGAGCATCAGCAATTAAAAAAACTAATCCGTGAACATCATTCGGATGCTGTCGTCTCTGATAACCGGTATGGCTTATGGAATAAAAAAATAAAATCGATTTTCATCACGCACCAGGTTATGATCAAATGTCCAGTGCCTTTTCGTTTCATGGAACGTTTTGTTTATTCGATGCATAAATATTTTATCAGCAGGTATGATGAATGCTGGATACCTGACAGCAATGCTGCTCTTTCAGGTGATCTGTCTCATAAATACAGGTTACCTGCAAACGCAAAGATGATCGGGATTCTTTCGAGGTGGAAAAAATCAAATGAACAGGCTGAAAAAAAATTTGATGTTGCTGCCATTATCAGCGGACCGGAACCTCACCGGGCTCTTTTTGAAAAACTGCTGATCAGGGAATTGACACGGGGAAAATTAAGATCAGTTATCGTTCTTGGAAAGCCGGGAGAACAGTCGGATGTACAACTCAATGAATACGTTCGAAGCGTTTCACATCTTCCCGCTGATAAGCTTCTCGAAATCATTTCCGGTTCAGGAAGCGTCATTTGCCGTTCCGGTTATTCAAGCATTATGGATATGGTTGCTGCAGGGAAAGACGCTATTCTCATTCCGACACCCGGCCAGACGGAGCAGCTTTACCTCGCACGTCATCTCAAAAAAAACAAAGTATTCTTCAGCATCGATCAAAAGAATTTTAATGTCGCCAATGCCATCGTGCAATCAAAAAAATATTCTGTGAAAAATTTTACCGTGGATGCATCACAGCTACGGGAAACGGTTGCTTCCTGGAAAAAGAAATCACTGGGTGGTAACAATCACTGAAGAAGAAGTGACCGTATTGCTCCTGTTCAGGGCCCGGTCGAAAATGTAAATGTTGTAACGCAGGGTATCCCTGGTAACATGCGGCGGAAGAAAGAGGTCATATTGCATATCGCCTTTCAAAGCTTTGTTGCTTCCATCGGGTGTGAGGAAAGGCATTCGGCCGCTTGAAAACTCGTCACCCCACGTGCAGAAATACCAGTTACCAAAATGTATTGAATCCCGGTGAATGATATAGTTATGAAAATAAACGCTCCCCGTGTCATCGTAAGGCGAACCATTGCCGGAAGAATGATAGCCAAGATCGCCGTCGCCATCCGTAAAAGAGATAACGATCTTTACTTTCTCATCCTTTCCTGCTGCATTCTTGGTAACTTCAATCGATTTAAAAGTAATAACCGGGGTATTGGGAAACTCCTCTCCTTTTTTGCACGAGGAGAGAATGACAAAAATTATCAAAACCGATGCTGCAATTTTTTTCATCACCTGAATAATTCTGATGTAAATTTACGAAATTAAAACGACCGTTGCCGGGCAAAATTGTATGGCACTCATCAAACCAGTAAAAGGAATTTATCCCGAATTCGGAAAAGATTGTTTTCTCGCAGATAACTCTACGATCGTGGGCCAGGTCGTCATGGGAGATGAATGCAGCGTTTGGTTCAATGCCGTTATCCGTGGTGATGTCAATTCAATTACCATCGGGAACAAGGTCAACATCCAGGATGGGGCCGTGATTCACTGTACCTGGCAAAAGTCCAAAACCATCATCGGTAATAACTGCAGCATCGGGCACAATGCAATCGTTCATGGCTGTATTCTGGAAGATCATGTGCTGGTCGGAATGGGTGCTATCATTATGGATCATGCAGTAGTCAGGGAATACACGATCATAGCTGCAGGCGCTGTGGTGCCGGAGGGCAGTACTCTTGAGAGCGGTCATATTTACGCGGGCGTCCCGGCCAAAAAAATAAAACCGATCAGCGAAGAACAAAAAAAGCTGTTGGACGAATTACCCGGAAGATACGTGATGTATGCCGGGTGGTTCAAAGATTGATGGGCATGATTTGTAATTCATTGGTGCGCGCGTAAGCCAATCATCAAATTCTCAAATTATTTTCCTCCATGGAAAAGCATCGTTTCCTCGAAAAGTTTCATCGCAACGAACGTGTTGAAATGCTGAGTGACGGAGTATTCGCAATCGTCGTCACTTTACTTGTCCTGGAACTGCGCATACCTGATCTTCCTTCGAATGCGGGCGCGGCTGAACTCTGGTCTTCCCTGCTTGACATGAAAAATAAGTTCTTTGGATTTGTGCTGAGCTTTGTATTCGTCATCAATCTCTGGTTCAGTCACAACATCCTCTTCAAGCTCTTCGTAAAAATTGACAATACAATTTTATGGCTGAATAATTTTTTCCTGCTGCTGGTTTGCTTTGTTCCTTTTCCTACAGCCCTCATCGGTGCATTTCCCGACAACCCGGCTGCGATGATGCTCTTCGGCGTCGACTGGATCCTGATTCCTTTCGTGATCTACCAGATCGGCGGACATGCGCTTCGTAAAAAACTGGTTTCCGAATTCATCGATAAGAAAAGATACATGGAAGCGCGGAAACTCATTAAATACCTTATTCCATTTTCATTTGTGCCGCTCATAATTGCCGCCTTTCAACCACGCGTTGCATTTTTTATTTACCTGCTGATTCTTATTGCCGGAATTGTCACCGGCTTCCGGATACGGGTTGAAAAAGAAGAATGAATTCACTTCCACATCTCCACCTCTTCGAGATGAATCTTGCTTCTGAAAAAATTCTTCGTGCTTTCTTCGAACGACTTCGTAAAATCAGAAACATAAAAACGATGACGAGGATTCTTATTTTTCGAAAGCAGCTTTTTTTCTTTCAATACTTTTTTCACATGTTCAGCTACAACTCCGGCTGAATCCACGATGTTGATCTTATTGCTGTAATATTCTTCAATCTCCGGCTTGATGAGCGGGAAATGTGTGCAGGCAAGAATGAGTGAATCTATTTTTTTCAGCTTACGGCTCGAAAGGTAAGAGGCAATAATGCTCCGGCTGATTTTATTATTAAAAAATCCTTCTTCAATCATCGGTACCAAAAGCGGTGTGGCCAGGGATGCAACTTCGATCTTTTTGCTTTTGGCTTTCAGCTTTGCAGCATAGATATCGCTTTTGATAGTTCCCTTTGTTCCGATCACTCCGACCTTTTGCACTGAATTCAACCCGGCCACTGCTTCTACAACCGGGTCGATGACGTTGATAACAGGCACTTGCCCGCCGATAAAATCTTTCACCGTTTCGTAAGCCATCGATGAAGCGGTGTTGCATGCAATCACGATCATCTTGCATGGATGCTTCAGCAGGAACTGGCTGATGCGAATCGAATAGTATTTAATCGAGTCCGGAGATTTATCTCCATATGGCAGATGCGCAGTGTCGCCGAAATAAACAATGGATTCATTCGGAAGCGCACGATGAATGGCATCCGCAACTGTTAAGCCTCCGATACCCGAATCAAAAATACCAATCGGGTCAGCAGCTTTCGGTATATTATTTTCTTCCGTGCGCTTTTTCATTGAGCCAAAAATAAAAAAACCATCCTGTTGAGATCAGGATGGTTGTAAAATTTTATCAGCAGGTATTATTTAAGTCCAAGCTTTGCTTTCACCATTGTCATGATATCGTCGGATGGCTGGGCATACAGCACAGTGCCCACGCTCGTATCAAAAATATATGAATATCCTTTTTCCTTTGCGATGTCCTTGATGGCCAGCTCTGCTTTCTTCAGGATAGGTCCGTAAACTTCTTCTTTCTTTTTCTGGATGGACTCCTGCGCAGTTTGCTGAAAATCCTGGATGCGGTTGCCAAGACCTTCGAGCTCCTTTTCTTTGTCCTGCTTAATTGCTTCCGGCATTGAGTCGCGCTTGCCCTGGTAAGACTGGAGCTTGCTCTGGTATTCTGCTGTCATTCCTTTCAGCTGTGAATCAAGCGACTCTCCATATTTTTTTAAGGTACTGTCTGCCTGCTTTGTTTGCGGCAGCGCCTGGATAAGCTCTGCTGAATTGATGTGCCCGAACTTAAGGGTTTGTGCAAAAGCGCCGCTGCTGATCATCAGCATTGAAACAAAAATCAGCTTTAAAAATTTATTCATGTGCGTGGTGTGGTGTGTTAGTTAAGATTGAAATTATTTTTTTTCTTCTTCTGTTCTTGGTGTCTCCGTTTTCATTGGCGTCTTACTTGTCCCGGTGCCGGTTTTAGCATCCGTGCCCTCTTTTTTTCCCGGCTTATAACCGAGCGCTAAAAGGATATCATCACTTTTATCATACTTTGGATTTGTATATAGCATGATGAGGTCGCCTGACTTATCAAAGATGACAGCATATCCCTGGTCGGTTGCCAGCTTTTTTACGGCATTGTAAACCTTGTCCTGGATGGGCTTAACAAGATCCTGCTTTTTCTTAAACAAGTCGCCCTCGTAACCAAAGCGCTGCTTCTGCAGATCCTTTACGTCTTTTTCTTTTGACGTAATTTCATCCTGGCGTTTCTTTTTCATCTCCTCGGTAAGAAGAATCTGTTCGGCCTGGTATGATTTATAGAGCTTGTCGATGATCGCATATTTATCTTCAATCTCTTTCTGCCAGCTGAGTGAAAGATTATCGAGCTGCTGTTGCGCAGTTTTGTACTCGGTCATGTTATCGAGGATATACTGGCTGTTCACGTACGCATATTTTTGCGCCATCGATTCATTTGCCGAACAGAGGAGTGCAACAAATAAAACAGCTCCGATATAAGTGTATAATCGATTAAAGTTTTTCATGAAAGTGGACATGAGAGAACTTGTTTTTTAGGGTTGCAAATGTATTAAATTAAAATTGTTGGCCAATTGTGAAGTGGATTTGAGAGCCGCTGTCTATGCCATCAGGATCATTGTATAATTTATCAAAGCCATATCCCCAGTCGAGACCAAGCAAACCGAACATCGGGAGAAAAATACGTATACCTGCGCCTGCTGATCGTTTCACACCGAACGGATTGAATTCATTAAACTTTACCCACGAGTTGCCGCCTTCTGCAAAAGCGAGCAGGTAGATGGTTGCTGAAGGATTGAGTGATACCGGGAATCTTAATTCGAGCGTGTATTTGTCAAAGATTGTGCCACCAACTTTTTCACCGAGACCGTTCACTGGGGTGAGTGAGTTGTTTGTATATCCTCTGAGGCCGATCAGTTCGCGTCCATCAAATTGATAGCCCCCGGTGAGTCCGTCACCACCAAGATAAAATCGCTCGAGGGGCGCAACACCGATGTCACGGTTGTACAACCCAAGAAAACCGTATTGGATTTTTGCATTGAGCACTAAATTTTTTGCGAGCTCGGTAAACCACGACGACTGGAATTTCCATTTATGAAATTCTATGTACTTGTATTTCTCCTGCAGATCTGCTGTTGCGTAGTTGACCTTCTGCCACATCGACCATGGAGGTGTTGCCTGCACCGATAGCGATAGCTGCGAACCCTTTCTCGGGAAAATCGGCTGGTCAATTGAATTACGGCCCAACGTTACACCGAGACTAATAATATTCGCGTTCCCGGTCGGGAAAATAAAATACGTTCCATACTTGTGAAGCTCGAAGTACTGGTAGTTCAATTCGTAGTACAACGTGAAAAAATCATCCGGAAATTTCAGTCGTCTTCCAAGCCCGACTGACGCACCCGTAATTTTTGCTGAGGATTGTAAAGGGTCATCATCGCTGCGGCCATCAGGGAAGAAACTGGAATGATAAGCCGAAACACTTAACGAGTTTGGTTTTTTTCCTCCAAGCCACGGCTCAGTAAAGGAAGCATTATAAGATTGATAAGGTTTTCCGTTTGTCTGGAAACGGAGGCTCAGTCGCTGTCCATCGCCGGACGGAAGCGGTCGCCATGCATTCTTCTTGAAAATATTTCTCGCAGAAAAATTATTGAACGATAAGCCAAGCGTACCGACCAGCTGGTTAGCGCCATATCCACCCGAAAGCTCAAGCTGGTCGCTCGGCTTCTCTTCCACTACGTATTCAATGTCAACCGTTCCGTCAGTTGGGTTCGGCTTTGGATTGACGCCGAGCTTTTCCTGGTCGAAATAACCGAGCTGCGCAAGCTCGCGCTGTGTGCGGATAATATCCGTCCGGCTGAACAGCTGTCCAGGCTTCGTCCGTATTTCGCGCATGATCACGCGATCGTTCGTTTTGGTATTGCCGCTAACGGTTACTTTGTTGATCACAGCCTGCTTCCCTTCGTAGATGCGCATTTCAAGATCGATGGAATCATTTTCAACATTGACCTCAACCGGTGTTACCTGGAAGAACAGGTAGCCGTCATCCATGTAAAGCGATGTCACATCTCTTCCATTCTGGTTCATGAACAACCTGTTGTCGAGCACCGACTGATCGTAAACATCTCCTTTTTTAATGCTGAGTATTTCGTTCAGCTTTTGTGAAGAGTATTTCGTGTTGCCTACCCATGTGATGTTGCGGAAAAAATATTTATGACCGGGATCAATTTTGATTTTAATGTTGACCAGGTTTTCACTGTATTTATAAACAGTGTCGGAAACAATGCGTGCATCACGGTAGCCTTTGTCGTTGTACTTCGCAACAATTTTTGTCTTGTCATCCTGATAATTCTCTTCGATGAATTTGGATGAGGTGAATATTTTCCACCACCGTTTTTCTTTTGTTTCCTTCATCGCATGCTTCAGCTTCCGGTCTTTGAATTCCGCGTTTCCTTCAAAATAGATACGATGAATTTTCACGCGTTGCTTTTTATCAACGACGATGCTCAGGATCTCGCGGTTCAAAAAAGCAGAGTCACGTATTTCTTTAACCTCCACTTCTGCATTCATGTATCCCTTGTCCACAAAGAATTGCTTCACGGCATTCTTTGTAACGATGAGCACATTTTCAGTGACCACTTTATCCCTTTCAAGATTGATTTTCTCCCGTATTTTATCTACTTCGGATTTGCTGAGGTTTTTGCTGAACTGGAATTTTGAAAGACGGGGACGCTCCTGCAGCTTCAGCTCAAGGAAAATAAGGTTACCCTGTACACGGGTGGCGACAATTTTTACATCTGAAAACAATCCCTGCTTCCACAGGTTCTTCACAGCGTTGGAAATTTTTTCGCCGGGAACAAGAATGGTGTCATCACGCACCAGCCCGGAGAGATTGATCAGCACACTTTCATCAAGAAATTGTGTTCCTGAAACCGTAATGCCCCCGAGCTGGTATTCTTTCGGATTTGAATAGTCAATCGATATGCTGTCGCCGCCAATGCTTACCTGCGCTTTCAGCGAAGAAACAATCAGCAGGAATAAAAAGACAAAGAATATTTTTTTCATCATGTTTTAGCGGGATAACTGTTCACTCACCATTCCAAACCGGCGTTCACGCTGCTGGTAGCTGACAATGGCTTCATACAAATCTTCTCTCCTGAAATCCGGCCATAGCTTTTCCGTAAAATACAATTCAGCATATGCGATCTGCCACAATAAAAAATTGCTGATCCGGCACTCGCCGCTCGTCCTGATCAGCAGCTCGGGATCGGGAAAGCCTTTTGTATAAAGATGTTCAGAGATGACCTGTTCGGTGACGTCTGCAGGATTGATTTTCTGTTCTTTCACTTTGTAGGCGATCTGCTTCACCGCTTCCGTAAGTTCCGATTTTGAGCTGTAGCTGAGCGCGAGAACAAGTGTCATGCGCTTGTTACCGGCTGTTTCTTCCATGGCCTCGTTCAGCTCGCGGTGACATTTTCCGGGAAGGGATTTCAAATCTCCGATAGCAAGCAAACGAATATCATTTTTATTCAGTGTTTCTTTTTCTTTGCTGATAGTGCTCACAAGCAATTCCATCAGCGCATCCACTTCAAACTGCGGACGGTTCCAGTTTTCCGTGGAGAAGGCATAAAGTGTCAGGTATTTTATTCCCAGCTCTGCAGCTCCTTCCACCGTATCTCTTACCGCCTTCACACCGTTCTGGTGTCCGAACACCCGCAGCTTGCCTTTTTGCTTTGCCCAGCGCCCGTTTCCATCCATGATAATTGCAATGTGTAACGGCAGCTTACCGGGATTTATTTTTTCCTTAAAACTCATCCTTTTCTAAAGTGGCGCAAGTTAATAAAATCGTGGAGTATGACCCGTGATGATGAGGTCGTTAACAGACGTTAATAACGTCTTTTCTTAAAAGGTGCGCATACATCTCCCGCAGAGCCTTCCAACCGGATATATATTGTGAGCGTAGTGAATACATACCAGTCATTATCAGTGGTATTACCACGCTGCTTTCCGACATGAGCGGGAATGGTAACGGATGAATCACTCAGGAAAAGAGATCGGTCTGACAGTGCAACAGCAGCTGGGCCTCTTGCCAGTAACAGCTTTTGAAAATCCGGGTACGTAGTGCTTACATCATCGAGATAATCTGTATAGGTTCTTCTTGCACCCACCTCCAGTCCAACACCGATGTGACCAAGATTTAGTTTTATTCCGCCGCCGATGGCCAACGCCATAACAGTAAGGCTGTATGGAGAAGGGCCGCCAAGACCCTGTCCTTCTGTACCAAGCGGCTGAAGGTCATACACTACACCGTGCAGTTCGGCCTTTGGGTTGAAATGAAAAACAGCAAGCCCCGTATATAGATAAGGAGTAAAATTAAATTCTGAATTGCCGGTTTCATATGGGAAAAAATTAAATTCGATCTGCGGAGATGCTTCAAAGATGTCAGAGTAAAAAGAAAGATTCCTGTTCCGCTCGTAACCCGTTGGTGCCAGTGCATCATCTCCGGACACCCTTCCATAATTAAGTTCCACCTTGTAGCTCCAGTGCCTGTCCCAGTTGTGACGAAAAAAAAGTCCCCCAGCAAAGTGGAGGAAGTCTGTATTGAAGAGATGGGGAGAAAGCTCTCCCTTGTAATTTGAAGCTCCAATCATGAACCCGATTTCATTGTACTGCGCACGCGAGGATGTTGTCATCAGCATGAATGACACCAGGCAGGCAAGAATAAATTTAACAGGGATCAATCGCATTTTTAGCCGGGATACTGTTCTCTTCCGAAAACAAATACGATGCAAAGAAACGAAGAGTTGACAGAATTATTTGAGAAAAGTTAAAAACGTGGCATATGGCCTCTGCCGTTCTTTATTTTATAATTGATGCTGAATATAGCAAAAAGATAAGAATCTTTTTCCCGTGAATTGCCTCTTTGAGCTTCCGGGGCTGTTATGCTGGCAGTTTCAGGATTGTGTTCTCCGTTGTAGAACAGAGCATCGTCCTCTGAACGATCGGCAAGAAATCTCGCCTCAGGAGGAGCTGATGATTGGCTGAAGTCATAATACTTTGTGCTGACATCATCGATGTAATCGGTAAATGTTTTGCGAAGTCCCATTTCAAGACCTACGCCCCATGTGTTTCCAAGTGTATATTTAAACCCTACACCGATCGGGATGCAAAGCTGCACAAGTGAGTATTTTGATTTCCCAGGATCCCAACCTTGTCCTTCTGTTCCAAGGGGTTGCAGCGCATATGTTTTTCCGTTCAATACGGTTTTAGGATTGAAATAAAAAACACCGCCTCCTACGAAACCATACATGTAGATTTCATATCCACCTCTTCCGCGATGTTTCCTGAATCGAAACTGGCTGCCGATTTGTTCCTCCTGGAAGGCTCCCTCAAAATTGATGTTGAACTCGTAGATGTCGGTAAAGAAACTCAGGTTGCGGTAATGACGGTAATACTCATCTGTCAGCTTATCTTCACCGGTCAACCGGCCGTATGTAAAGTGTGTCTTGAACGCAAAGTAATTGCTGAGCTTATATCGGAGACCAATGGAAGTCGCAAACCTGGTAAGCGACCATTCAAGATCTTTGAAGTAATGTGTACCGATCTGGTTTGCACCTCCCAACTCTCCTAAAAAGTTGCTGGCACCTACTCCAAAGCTGAATTCATAGCGCTGTCTTTTCCAGCGCTGCGCAGTCATCAGCGAAGGAATTAAAAGCAGAAATAAAAATATTGCCAGGGTACGGGTACGGATCATAGGCTGCGTGCAAATATAAATTATTTTGTGAAATGAGGCTTTTTTGCCTGAATTAAATTCTAACGGAAAATACCTGATAACCATTGAATTCAAAAGGCCAAAAAGATCCGTCAATTCCGTTTATCAAGCCCCCAATTCAATTTGTTTCTAAGGGTATTGAGGAAGTTTTCATTGTTAAGACGGATGAGGTTGATGCAGTATTCCTCTTTCTTCAATGCAAGCTGGAATCCCGACTCGATGTTAATGGAGCGGGAATCAAGTGTAGCCATAAAGTGCTGGCTTCGCCCTTCAACTTCCAGGGAAATAACGTTTTTGTCGGCTACAACTATGGGCCGTACATTCAGGTTGTGCGGCGCAATTGGTGTAATGACGAAGCTTTCCGACTGTGGAACTACGATCGGTCCCCCGCAACTCAACGAATAGCCTGTGGAGCCTGTTGGTGTTGAGACAATGATTCCATCAGCCCAGTACGAATTCAGGTATTCACCATTCAGGTAAGCATGAATGGTAATCATCGAAGACGTTTCCATTTTATGAAGAGTGAAATCGTTCAACGCAATGTTTTCGTCTTCGAACAATGGATGGCTGGATTCAAGTCGAAGCAATGTTCGCGCATCAATGGAGTAGTGACCTTTTTTAAGACTTGAAATCGCTTCAACAAGATTTTCTTTTGCAATACCGGAAAGAAATCCGAGCCGGCCGGCATTCACACCGATGATCGGGATCTTCGAGTCTTTTACAAGAGTCACCGTATCGAGCAATGTTCCGTCGCCGCCTATGCTGAAAAGAAAATCAATTCCCTGCATGTCGCGGTATGAATTGAACAGCTCATAATTCCTGATAGTTGAAACATGTCTTTTCAGAAAATGAAAATACGGTTCGTGCACCATGAGCTGGCAGTCACTCTTTAGAAGCGTCTCCATAATGCTTTCTGCGAGTGCAACCTGGCCCGTATTCACCGGTCGTCCGTAAATGGCAATCTTCATGTGCTGTTTTTTCTTTTGATAAAAATTAAATAGGAGCAGAAAAGTGAATAAAAATACCTGATTCTCCAAATTTGTTCACTGAATACTCCAATCGGAAAACAAGATCATAGTACGTTACAAAATCCAAACCCGCCCCGAAACTGTATTGCATCGAGTTCACAAGGCTGTTGTATTTTGGAAACTGGCGATCTTCCACGTAACCTGCATCGCCATAGATATTGAAGTAAAATGCATACGGTATCGTCGCAAATTTTTCAAGAGGTATAAAGCGGGCATGCAAGAGATGGGTGCCCAGCAGCTGGTATTTAAAATTTGTTTTGAGCAGCGCGTAGTTCTTTCCAAGCATCACATAATATTCATAACCGCGGAGGTATAAACTTCCAAATCCCAATCCCCCGATGTTGTAAAATGGCTGAGGGTTTTGATCCGAGATTTTTCCGCTGACCGATGAAGCGAAATAAATTTTTTTTCCGAGCTGCCAGTATCTTTTGTAATTGATTGCGGCAAAAGAAAAATCAATGTCATCTTTTAAAACAGGCAGTCCCGCCTTTGCTATTTCGATATTGAAGAATGAGCCATGCAGCGGGTACGTTACAAAATCACGGTGCTCCAGCTTATAAATGTAACGAAGACTGAAATATTTTTCATGGGATTGAAACGGCGAGAAGAAATCCGGGTTCAGACGAACAATGGTATCTTCTACTTCCGCCCGCCTGTACCCGGCCTCCACCAGGTGGGTTTTGTATAATCCATGCCGGTAAATGTATTGCACTGAACCGCTGATTTCTTTCCTTGAAAAATTCTCCTGGTCCTTGAAATAAACGAGGTCGTTGTAATAATTTCTAAATGCCGTTTCATGATTCCTTGAATAGGCAAATGCAAATGACAGTCCCGAATGCTGCTGCGATGTAATATAAGGTATGCTGTAAAAAAAGCTGATGCGCTGCGTGTATCCCAGCCGCACTGTTGCACCAATGGTTTCGCCTCTTCCGCGAAAGTTGTTCCAGGTGACAATGGCCCCGTAATTAATTTTTGAAAAATCTTTTGTGCGCCACCATTCATTAAAGTTGCGGTCTACCACTTCAAAAATCGGGAGCGGGAAAATGTACCAGCGTTCTGCCAGCAGGATGTACACTGTCATCGTTCGCTCCCCGGTATTCAGTCTTGAAATGTTCACGGAGTTGAACAACGATGTGTTCATGAGATTTTCTTCGCTCCGCAAAAAATAATTTTCAATACGCGATCCTTCGATCGTATCACCGGGATGAAAAGCAAGCTCACGGTAAATCACAGATTGTTTCGTGATCCTGTTCCCGATAATAATGATTTCCGAAACTGCTCTTGATACAGAATCTGAAGCGGGCTGCTCTGCCCGGAGAAAAGTGGAATCTGCAACCTGTGCACCTGAGAAAGAAGCGTAAGCAAGCATCAGTAAAATAACGACGGCTGTTTTACTGGCTTGTCCTTGCACCATCAGGAAATAATAAAAAGGGGAATTAAATATCCAGGTAATTCATCAGCGAATCGTAACGCGATTTCAGGTCATCCATGAATGCGCTGTGATTGTAATGCTCCTTTACATTGTAGCCATGTCTTGAAAACGAAGCAAGCACGCGGGAGAGATCGCTTTGATTGATGCGGAGGGTTACATCGATTGTTTCTTCTTCAGGGTCCGGTGTCATATAGGAGCTGATGATCTTGCAGTTTTCAGATTCTACGATGCGTGCTATTTCGCTCAGCGCGTAATCTTTCAGTCCCATTTCAAGAACGATTACACCGTTTGAATCTGCAAAGACACCGCTGTCAGAATAATGCTTCAAGACATCTGCCAGGGTAATAAGTCCCATGTAATGACCCGCTTCATCCAGCACAGGAACAATGGTAAGCTTGTCTTTTGACATCAGCTTCACCACTTCAAAAACAGGCCGGTCAAAACGGATAGAAGGTTTGATCAGTGAATACGTCTGGTTTGCAAAAGGCTGTTCAAGTGAGTTCAGCTTCAGTACATCTTCTTCTGAAATGAGGCCGATGTAATTGATGCTGTCGACAATCGGTAAATGCTCGACACGGAATTCCTCCATCCAGTTGATTGCCTTCAATCCCGTATCGGAGACTTTGAGCGGGGGAAATGAATCGTTGATAAGTTCTTTCGCAATCATGAATCTGTTTTCTTAACTGAACCTGCGTGTCGTTTTGAAGAACGCAAACTTAACTATTTTAGTACATTTACTCCAACAATTGTGCAAACCGTTTTATGACCCGGCTCAGCGTAAACATCAATAAAATCGCTACTTTGAGGAATGCACGCGGGGGAACCCTGCCGGATCTTCTGAAAGCTGCTGCAGATATTGAACGCTTCGGAGCTGAAGGAATTACCGTTCATCCAAGACCAGATGAAAGACACATACGGAAATCCGATGTGTACGGTTTGAAAAAAATCGTTACCACTGAATTTAACATTGAAGGTTATCCTTCAAAAGATTTTTTGAAAATGATTGGTGATATCCGGCCAACGCAGGTCACTCTTGTTCCTGATCCACCGGATGTACTTACCTCCAATGCAGGTTGGGATACAATGAAGAACAAAAGCTTTCTCAAAGATGTTCTTGCTGAATTAAAAAGTTATGGATGCAGGACTTCCCTGTTCATCGACCCAGATGAAAAAATGATTGAGGAAGCAAGCGCGACCGGCACCGACCGTATTGAACTCTACACGGAAGCATTCGCAAAAGATTTTAAAGCGGGGAAAGAAGCTGCTATGGCACCATACCGGCGTGCAGGGAAAAAAGCAAATGAAGTAAAGCTCGGAATCAACGCAGGACATGATCTGAATCTCGACAACCTGAAATATTTTAAAGACCATCTCCCGGGTTTGCTTGAAGTTTCCATCGGTCACGCGCTGATCAGCGATGCGCTCTATTTAGGTTTGGAAAATACCGTGCAGCTTTATCTCCGTCAATTGAAGTGAGTCATGCATTCGCGCTAACTTCAAACTTCCGTATTCGATATTATTTAAACCATGAAATTATTTTACCGCAAGTATGGCGAAGGAAAACCACTGTTCATCCTTCATGGTTTGTTTGGCATGTCGGACAACTGGATGACATTGGCAAAACAATTTTCCGAAAATGGTTTTTCCGCTTATGCAATTGATCTGCGGAATCATGGGCGAAGTCCGCATAGTACAGAATTCAATTACCGGTTAATGGCAGATGATATAGCAGAGCTTATTAAAGATCTCGGTGAAAAATCTGTACCTGTCATCGGGCACTCAATGGGTGGCAAAGCTGCTATGTTTCTTGCACTTCATCATCCTGGGCTTTGTGAAAAAATAGTTGTGGCTGATATTGCCCCGCGCTATTATCCGCAACATAACGAGAGCGTTGTTGCTGCCCTGGATCATCTTGACCTCAATCTTATCAGCTCAAGGAAAGAAGCGGAGGAACAGCTTCGTGCTTCGCTGCATGATGAAGGAACTGTGCAATTTTTATTGAAGAATCTTTATTGGGTAGAAGGAACGGGGGATGAAGTGCCGGGGACGGAAGAGTTAAGCGGCCACGGCCAAGAAAAAAAATTAGCCTGGCGTTTTAATTTTCCTGTGATAGAAAAGAACATTGAAGAAGTGGGCGCAGCACTGCCGGAAAAATTTGTTTTCAATAAACCTGTTTTGTTTGTAAAGGGAGAACGATCAGGATATATTACGGCATCGGATGAAGTTCTGATACGGCGGCATTTCCCTTCTGCTATTATCAAAACAATTCCCGGCGTTGGTCATTGGGTGCATGCTGAAAACCCCAAAGCTTTCTTAGAAATCGTTTTGGAATTTCTGCAAAAATAAAAGCGGTACTATCAGTTGATGGTACCGCTTCTATTCATTAAGAAATTTCTTTTATTTTTTTTCAGACTCTTCGTGATGTTCTCCTTTTTCACAAAGACCTACAATCTGGTGAAATGTATCGTGAACAATTGAAATCAATTTTTTTATATCTGCATCCTCCACTTTATTTTTCACATTGTCATCAAGTTCCTTTGTCTGATCAATAAGATTTTTCATCGCGCTGTGCACTTCTTTCGTGTCAAACTCAGCCGGAACCTTTGATGAATTAAGAGCTACTGCCGCATTATGCAATTCTCCTGATCTCTTGCGGATAGGCTCCAGGTTATTTTCTTCGCTTGGATGAAAAGTCTGTGCAATCACTTCATGGAAAGCTTTTAATTCTTTCCAGTTTTTTAATTCCCCGTGCTTTTTTTCCTGGGCGCTTACCACATTCAGAGAAAACGCAAAAGCAAGCACGCTTAAAATAATAATTTTAAATTTTGACATGATGTTTATTTTTAGAGTTTATGTTTTTTAAATTTCGTTGACAAAGATAGCTGAAAAGACTTTCTCTGACCCGTACGACTGGCATTGGATAGTTACCCACTTTAAATTTAGATATTATGATTTCAACGAAATACGAATAAGTACGAAAATACGAATCAGACCATTTTCTCATTTTCATATTATTCGTATTTCGTTGGATTCAACCGGAAACAATATTTTCAAGCTGAGCGCTACCTTGCAACGTGTGTCACGTCTATTATCGCATCTCTTTCCTTACATTTGCATTCAAAAATTTATTAAAAAAATGAAAACTGCGATTATACACACAGAGAAAGGAGACATGAAAGTTGAATTTTATGAAAAAGATGCTCCAGGAACCGTTAAAAATTTCATTGACCTTGCTCAAAAAGGATTTTATGACGGACTCACTTTTCACCGCGTCATTCCTGATTTTGTGATCCAGGGTGGATGCCCGAATGGCACAGGCACGGGAGGACCGGGATACAAAATCAAATGCGAACTCACAGGTGGCAATCAATACCACGATCGCGGCGTTCTTTCGATGGCGCATGCAGGAAGGGATACCGGGGGCTCGCAGTTTTTTATCTGTCACAGCCGGACAAACACCGCTCACCTCGACCGCGTTCATACCTGTTTCGGCAAAGTAGTGGAAGGATTGGATGTTATCGACAAGATCCGCGCCGGTGATGAAATCGAAAAGATAGAAATCAAAGAATCCGTTACGGCTTAATTTCTTTCAAATAATTTCGGTCATTATTTTAACAGCCTTAGAAAATACTCACTAAAAAAGAAAAAGGCTTTGATCACTCAAAGCCTTTTTCTTTTTTAGTCTGTCAAGAACTATTGGATGTCCGTTGTATCACGAATATTAATCTGCCGGCCATTAAAATCAGAAATATATCCTGTAACACTTACCGGTGTCGCCGGGTAGGAAACACTCGCAAATGTTGCCACAGAACGGGTAAACATTGCAAGATTGCCTGTCCCATCTGCCAGTGTAGTGGTGCCGTTATACGTTCCCGAACCTGTGATGGTAGCATTATTTATTGTTACCAATGTTGATTCCCATGCTTCCCCGTTTGAAATGATATCAGCAATTGTAGCAACCCGAGGTGTAACAGAATTTCCGGAACTTACCCATGCCGCAAAACTGGTCGGAACATTATTCACTTCGAGCAACCCATTGAATTCAGATAATTCCTGGTCGGATACATTAATCGTAACCATATCACCAACACTGAAAGTATTTGGACCCGTAAACCGCACTACAATTCCCCCGGTAGAATCCTGGATAACTAAATTGTTCGTAGTAATATTTCCCTTTGTGCGATCAGAAATGACAATCCCGGTGATGGTTGAACCTAAAGAGGCAGCCGTAGCGCCCATGGAATATTGTGTGCGGAGCTCTGCCATGCTATGAGCAGGTCCGAAGGTAATGCACGTTGGAGGATCCATCAGTACATCACTCAATTCACGGATGATAAGCTGGGCAGTAGAACCATAAATCTGGAATATTCCAATCACAGAACCGGTATCTCCCGGTATTTTATTTCCGGCAAACGTTGTAAAGTTGCTGGTGCGGACAACTATAATATTTCCATTCGCATCAACAAGGTTCCTGTTGCCGGAAGTCTGGCCAATGAGATCTGCCCACGTCTGGCATACAGCTGAATTTTCAAAATGGACATTATCAATCCTTATAATTTTATTCTGGTCAATATTATAATCCAATGAGGAGATGTCAGTGATCGTCTTTACTGTATATGGCTGATTCCACTTCCCTGCTACGAGGTGTGCAGGAATGAGGCTTTGAGGAATCCTTCCAACCGACGGGGTTCCCGAAGAATGATCAATGTATCCGCCTAACTGAATTAAACCATTGTAATCACCCAGCACCAGTCCCCTGCATTTAATAAAAACATTTCTCCCGACTTTATATGTAGTAAAAAAATTTGACTGATCAAGCTGTATATTGATTCCTCCTGTAGAATCCTGGATGACGAGACTTTTATATAGATTCCCCGAATGATCATCTCCAATCACCACACCCTTGATCACAAAATCTGAATCAATGGGGATGATCGTACCCGTGAATAATGATTTCACGTGAGCAATTGTTGTATTCGCTACAAGACCCGGATCTTCACCATTTGCCGGGGGATCATCAATTTTATCCTTCACACAAGCCGCCAGCAACATAATAATCATTCCTGATGTAAGAAGCACCAATTTTTTTACCTGTAGTTTCATCTGTCTATATCTTTTATTTTTTTAATTTAATCTTAAGGTGAGGCTCGCAAAGAAATTAGTCCCGAGCGCATAGTAATATTTAGGTGCAAATTTATTTACATTCTTATCTATAAAATCGAATCGCAACTGTTCAAATCCGTTTGTAATAAAGTCGGTGTTATCGAGAATATTATTGACTCCAACATTCAATACAAGATAAGTATTCCGGTTGAGGCCCTTGAATTTATTATTAATCTTCCATGACCAGCCTGCTGAAACATCCAATGTGAACTGGCCTTTCACCTTTTCCTGCGAAAGAATTTCATTTCGCAAAGAACTGCCTTCATCCACCAGTTCAATGGCCGCAAGAGTTCTGCGAGCAGGATTTATTCCAATATAGATGTTATCAAAATAATTGGCATTTACACCAACAAACCAGTAATCCTTTGAGCGATAAAACAAGCCAACGGTGTAAGCATTTTCCGGGGAACCTCCCACATGAAGGTTGGTAGCGTAAACAGTTTCATTAAGGGCGAGTACCGTATCCCTGTTATCCTGTGTTATTGTTGCTTTAGCCCGGTCTGTGAAAAAATATTGTCCCAACGCAGCCACAGCTCCTGCAGAAAAACCTTTTCCCAGCGCTGCTTCAGCAGAGAGTTCAGTTCCTACAGAACGTATATTGACACCGGTAACTGTATAATTAACGAACGTATGGAAATCATCATTGTAGAAGTGAGCGGTTTTTGTTCTGCCGTTAAATTGCGACAGGTATCCCACCGCACGTATTTTCAGCCGCGGGGCTTTAAAAAAATAACCGCCCTCTACAGAAGACACCTTCTCATTCTCCAATTCGGGGGCAAGAGTGTTTTGTGTTCTCGGCGATATAAACGCATCTTCAAAGTTCGGAGCACGCGTTTCCATTGAGCCATTTGCAAACAAATAATTTCTTCCGTTAATCTTATAGGTTACACCTCCCTTGAAAGCATAATTAAAAAAGCTTTCTTTCTCAGAATCTCCAAGAGAATTATCAGAGAATACACCGTTACGGACTTCTCCTGTTCTATAAAAGGATGTACTGGCTAACTGGGCAACTGCAAAAAAATCGACCTTATTGTATTTTAAAACTCCTTGCGCCCAACCGGAAGTCCGGGAAACTGTGGCTTTGTAGTCATGATTGTATTTGTCGCCTTCGTAGATATGTCTGTTAGGATTATTCAAATCATTCTGCATATTCCCCGGGATCGTCTGGTCTGCAAACTGATTCAGGTTTACAAAATAACTGCCTCCCAGCAGATCCTTCAGCTCATTAAAATACTCCGACTGCTGCATTTGATAGGTAGCGCCGGCATATATAATTATCTTATCCGAAATGATCTTGTTGTATATCGTGTTTAAAGAGAAAATCCTGGAATCTGTTACCCGATCCGAAACAACATATCTCGCAGTGTCACCTGTATGATAGTTGACATCATACAAATGATCCCAGTCTATCTGTCGCACATTTTCGTTATTGGTAAAAAGGGTTGTAGTCTGTTGATACAAGTCCGCGTTATTCGTACTGCTGAGGACATAGCTCGGAAGCTTGCGATAGTAATCCGGTCTCGGATCGGTAGCATTGTACCAGTCTAAACCGGAGACTTTATTTTTACCGAATGAATAGGATACTGCACTTTCAAGAGAGGAAGTAGCTGATATATTCCACTCATGTGTCAATATAATAACCGGGCGATTGTTATCCCCGACAACGGCATTTCTTTTCTTACCATCCTGGTATCCCCAATCAGGGTTATAATAATGCGATCCGGAAAGCACATACATTTCCTTTACTGCTGCGGCAGCACGTCCGTTTTTTGTTGGCGCACCAAAAGCTGTAAGCGCTAAGGAATGTTTGCTGTTAATGAATTTCTCAATCGATGCAAAATATGAATGGCCGTCGTAAAATGTTCCCGGGACATATCCCTCTTCGGCCCACCTGCGGGAGTATGATAAAGATACTGCCCATCCGCCCTTCATAACACCTGAGCCGTATGTAATCATAAAACGGTTTTCATAAGATCGATTCGCGAGTGAAAAAGAAGCCTGTAGCTGCTTGCGCTGATGAGAAGCGCGGCTGTCAATGCTATAGACACCTCCGACAGAACCATACGAATATGTAGCAGGTGCAAGTCCAAGAGTAGTTTCCCTGCTTCGCATTACATCATTTAACCCGCTCCATGAATTGTACATCGTTCGCCCGGTGACAAGGTCTGTCATCGGTGCACTGTTCATCAGGGTAATAAAATTTTCGTCGTCATAACTTCTCAGGCGAAACCGGGCTACGCTGAAAACAAAAGTAGTTGCGCGGGTAAAAGCATCTCCTGAAGCACTTAATACGCTGGCCACACCTGTTGAAGAAGTTGTTTTCACATCTTCATCAGAAAGAGAAACAGTCGGAATATTTTCTGCATCATCGTTATTGGCAAACTCGGTTTGCTGCACTTTGACAATTCCAAGATTTGTATTTGCATCTGTTACATCAATCTCTTTGCTCAGCGGGCTGATATGTTCAGCAGTGACATCAAGCGTATACTTTCTGAATGGAACATTTTGAAAAGTAAAAGATCCCGTTGAATCTGTAATGACGTCTTTCCAGCACATTGGGATCCTAAGCTTAGAATTCCACGTGGACAAGTTGTCGCG